>OBIY01000152.1_pt1 | contig 30051 bp, 32 predicted proteins | sample 1519841 | NCBI WGS metagenome assembly OBIY01 (sample SAMN03019774, study PRJEB22545) | beach sand metagenome | biome: beach; feature: sea beach; material: beach sand | place: USA: Municipal Pensacola Beach, FL | collected 2010-07-30 | depth 30-40 cm m
ACGCAAACTTGATGAGAAGCAGACGTGTGCTCTTCCGATCTCTTCTCATCAAGTTTGCGTTCGCGGCCATTAAAGAAATATTTGTCTGAACGTGCAAGAAGATGCTCTGGGGAACCTGACACAATTGCTCTATTTTTCTTCTGCGGGGTCGCATGTAAAGAAATCGCATATCGTCGAGACGATTCAAACTGTACAAAATCGAGACGATTCCATCCGTCATGAGTAAATAGTGCAGACTGTGAAAGTCCGGCTTCAAGTCCGGCTTCAGTGATTGCTTTTTCGAGTGGACGGCCGCGTACTAATAGCTTTCCCGCTTCTTCTGGGTCTTCTTCCACAAAAGCGTCAGAGGCGAGCACTGCCATCTTGAGCAGTTCGCGGTTGTCTGCTGTCGCACTAGTGTCGGCGTTCTCTATACCCCACATTGAGTGTGCACCGTTGAGTAACATGCGCCCCTGTGTGAGGGTTCCTGTTTTGTCAGTAAGAATAATGGTTGTTGATCCGAGCGTTTCAGCAGCAAGCAAGTTCTTGACGAGCCCCCCCTTTCGTAATATCGCCTCCATGCCGACTGCGAGCACTACGGTTACCGCAGCTGGTAGTCCTTCCGGCATAGCAGCAACAGCAACCGCTATAGCAAGCAGGAGCATTGCCGCCAATGTCTCACCACGAAATAGTCCCAACACAATGAGCACAACAAGAGCCACGGCAATAATGAACATGAGGAACCGTGCGATGTGTTGAATGTTCTTCTGCAGCGGCGTCATCGCACCAAGCGCATCCTGTGTACTCTTAGCAATCTTTCCAAATCGGGCATGCTCACCGGTTGCAACCACGACACCCACCCCGCTTCCTTCGGCGATGAGTGTGCCCATCCATACCATATTGCGTTGTTCAGCCGGTGAAATGGAACGACCGAGTGCACTATGTATTTTTTCAACCGGCAGCCACTCTCCGGTCAACGCGGCTTCGTTTGCTGACAAGTTACTCGCATCAAGCAAACGAATGTCGGCAGGCACCATACTTCCCCCTTGCAACATGACAATATCACCTGGGACAAGTGACTCAGAAGGAACGAGTTGTCGTTTGCCCATACGAAGCACCGTTGCATATTTTTCTTGTGATTTTTGAAGTGTGTCGAATACGCGAGCAGCTTTCCCTTCTTGAAGGACCCCAATGCAAATATTTATAACGAGCGCAACAAAAATAACAACCGTGTCCAAATATGAACCGAGAAATATTGTTGCGATTCCCGCTGCGATAAGCACGAGCGCGAGCGGGCTCTTAAGCTGCCGCAGTGTTGCATCAACAATTGTAAATCGCTCGTCTTCAGGAAGCCTGTTCGCACCGTATCGAGCAGTCTGCGTATTAAATTGTTTTTGTGTAAGCCCGAACGTTCGGTCCGTACCGAACACCGCAAGCACTTTATCAATTGGGAAGCTATGCCAAGCTTCATTCGTTTGCATGTTCATCATTGTACCACTCACCACCTATCAGTCTAAAATGGTATACTGGACAGGTATGTTACACGCAACGATAAAAAACGATATGAAAGCGGCGTTGAAGGCTCGCGAGGAGTTACGTCTTACAACACTGCGCGGCATTTTGAGTGCCATTACCAACGAACTGGTTACCAAACGCAAGAAACCTGATGAAGTACTCGATGATGATAGTGTACTGCAAGTAATTAAGCGGGCAGTAAAACAACGGAAGGATTCTATAGAGCAATTCGAAAAGGGTGGGCGTGATGATCTTGCGCAAAAAGAAAAAGAGGAACTCGTCGTTCTTGAAGGGTACTTGCCCGCACAAGCAACACGTGAAGATGTTGATGCGGCAGTTGATGCGGTACTTGCTGAACTTGGCACTGTTGAACCGGGAAAGTCGGGTGTCGTTGTTGGTTTGGTTATGAAGAAACTCGCCGGCAATGCCGATGGAAGTCTGGTAAAAGAGGTAGTTGCTGCGAAACTCAACTAGCGTACTTGAGCACTGCGATTAATCACAAGCATACATAGTGCGATAAGTGCCGCAAAGACGAACGCGAGACGTAAATCGAGTACCGAGAGTACCGCTGCCATGAACAGCAGCATGACGATTCTTCCGACGGACAACGCCATCTCTTTTAGTGCAGTGTATTCGTCTACGTACCGCCCATTATCTGCTGACTGCTCATATGTGGTGGCATCAAACGAAAGCGTGTTCACCGTTCGTCCGAAGTTATGGTAACTATCTGCAGCAAATATTTGGAAGGGTGTTTGTACAAAGACTTTTGAAACCCAACCGGTAGTCGCCATAATGACACCGAATACGAGCGTTCGTCTCGGACTCCAGGTATCAAATAGCCGACCAACAAAATATCGCAGAATCATGACTCCGACTGTGGTAAGAGACGTGATGATACCAAGTACGGTAAACTGTTCATCGAGTAACATAAACACGTAAATTGGCCAAAAAATCATAATCGCCATGCCCTGTGCTCCGTTTGCGGCATGTGCTAAGACAATCGTCCGATTCCCTCTCGCAAATAAGTGCCTGAATGTTTCTATATAGCCCCAGCTGAATCGCTCATAACTGTGATGCATAAATCGAAGCGGTATCAATGCAAGCAGCATGATAATGATTGAAAAGACAAAAATTGCAGAGAAACCTGATGTTGTAATAATAATTCCACCCAGTGTCGGCACTCCAATTAGTACAATACTTGCAATGTTGTCCAATGTTGCAAGCTGCCTGCCACGCATTGTCTTGTCGAGTGCATTTGAGAAATCGACATGATATGGAACCCAGTAGAGTGCGCGGTATATCGCAACAGAGATTGCGTAGAGTACCGTTGCATATGCAGGATTGTGTGGAAAGTAATACAGTGCGACGAGCGAACCGATAACAAACAGTATACCCAACGAAATCATACGACGTGTGCCAAGTACGCTGAGCAAACGTGCACTCCACGGTGTCAAAAGTAAGTGGAGACCAAATATCGTGAGGTAGATCGCGATAACCACTTGGATGTCTTGGTTAAATTCTTTGAAGAAGAAGATCGGCAGGAAAACACCAAGCACACCGAGTGAGATGCGCATGAGCGTGCGACTACTGTAGAGCGCGACCATGTTACGAGAGAAGTGTGTCCGTCGATAGAGTGCTGCAATAACTCTCTGTGCTTTCTCTTGAAGCTCATTCATTGCGTTTCATTATATCGCACAGGTATGCGTTCGGCGCGGTAATGCACACAGCTCCACATAGTAGTGGAGCTGTGTGCTACCTATGTACCAATACCTTAAATTTTCCCGACAAGATCAAGACCCGGCTCTAGTGTATCGTCTCCCGGATTCCAGTTTGATGGGCATACCTTGCCATCGTGTTCTCGAACAAACTTTGCCGCTTGAATCTTTCGCAATGTTTCGTGTATGTTGCGCCCAATACTGTTGTCATGAATCTCAGCAACTCGAATCACTCCTTCTGGGTCGATAATAAATGTACCGCGTAGTGCAACACCTTCATCTGCTACATGCACACCAAAAGCGTGTGAGAGCTCGTGTGTTGGATCTGCCGCCATTGGGTATGTGATTGTTCCGATTGCTTCAGAGGTATCATGCCATGCTTTGTGTACATATACTGTGTCAGTGGAGACTGAAATGACTTCGGCATCCTCTTTTTTGAATGCATCGTACAGCTTCGCAAGGTCTTCCAACTCAGTTGGACATACAAAGGTAAAGTCTGCCGGATAGAAAAAGAGCACCAACCACTTCCCTCTAAAGTCGTCTATGCTCATCTTCTGTATCTCCTCATTTTGAAATGCCTGGAAATCAAAGTTAGGAACTGTATCTCCGACACTTAATGGTCCAAAGAGTTCAAATTCATCGTATGTTTCTGTACCTTCCATAGTTTTGTGTGTCTACTATTGTGTATAACGCGCATATAGTACCATACTCCATATGAGCATCTCATCTGCCAGTTCGGCGGCGTGTCCGGTAATCGTTATTGTTGGAACCAACGCTTCAGGGAAAAGCAATCTCGCTGTCTCTCTCGCACAGCGCCATAACGGTGAGATTATTTCTGCAGACTCTCGACAAGTATATCGAGGGCTGGATATTGCTACCGGCAAAATATCTCAAAAAGAAATGCGGCACGTGCCGCATCATTGTATTGATATCGCAGACCCTGGTAGCCGATACACCGCAGCTGATTTTGCACGAGATGGACGACGCGTACTTGCGGACATACTCAGAAGAGATAGACTTCCGATTATTGTCGGTGGCACCGGATTTTACATCGATGCTCTCTTGAAGCCGGAGCTGCTCAGTACCGTGCCTCCAAACGAAGAATTGCGAGCCGGATTCCATTCCCTTCCGATTGATGTATTGTTCTCACAGCTAGAAAAGATGGACCCTGAACGCGCACAAGATTTGCAACGCAAGGGTGAGCACAGGCTTCGTCGTCGTGTCACTCGTGCTCTGGAGATAGCGCTTGCACCTGAAGCTCATGGTCACGTGGAGCCATCTCCCCTGCCGGAAATACACACCATGTGGATTGGTATCCATTGGGACAATGACACTTTGAAGGAGCGTATTCGTCAACGGACACGGGCACGCCTGAAAGAAGGTATGGTTGAAGAAGCAAAACGATTGCATGCTGACGGACTCTCGTGGGAACGCATGGAAGAGCTTGGTCTTGAGTATAAACACCTTGCTGATTTTCTTCGTGGTTATTGTTCGGAAGAAGAGATGCTTGAACGAATCGAGCGTGATGACTGGAAGTACGCAAAACGGCAACGAACGTGGTTTAAGCGCAATGCTGCAATCAAATGGTTTGAAGGTGACAACCTTGGTGGTGTAGAAACGCTGGTTCAAGACTTCCTATCGCAAGGATTTGCTGGATAGAGAAAATCCACCTTTGTGGTGGATTTTCTTTGGTGTGCGCCGGGCAGGATTCGGCGTCAGCTCACTAAGCATTTCCTTCGTGCTACGCACTCAGAAATACTAAGTGGCTCCTGCCCGGACTCGGCGACAAGCACTCGTTTCAGTCGTCTTGTATACCGCCTCCGTCTTTCGAATTCTGTCCACCGCAAATACAGTAAAACCCCAGAGGTATACTCTGGGGTCAACTGTATTTAGTGCGCCGGGCAGGATTCGAACCTGCGTAGACCGAAGTCGCGAGGTTTACAGCCTCGTGCAATTGACCACTCTGCCACCGACGCAACTGAGTGAGTGTACCAAAAAACGCAGAAGATTCAATTCGCTCGTATTACCCACAGTAGCTCGTGTGTGTTTGGCGCAAAGTGCTACCATAAGTACATGAAAAATGTACTAGTTGCTTTCGCGATGCTGGTGGGTACAGCGCTTATCGTGCCGTCTATCGTGTCAGCACAGATTGTGCCTGATTGTGGCGCCGGATGTGGGTGGGACGACCTCATACAGCTTGCAAAGAATATACTCGATTTTATCGTCATGCTGGCAATCACAGCGTCTGCACTAATGTTTGCGTATGCTGGCTGGTTGTTTTTCTCTGATACCGGAAATGCGAGTAATGTAGAGAAGGGAAAGAAGATTTTTGGGGCAGTCGTTGTTGGGCTCATCATTGTGCTCGTCGCGTGGCTCGTTGTGAACACTATTTTGGTGACTTTGACTGGACGAGGGTTGGATGAACGCGTAAATAGCGTTAGTTCTGTGCCCGTTGACAGACACGGCTCAATTGTTTAATGTTAACGCCTCATGAGCCAGGATAAATTGAAAAAACTCGCGTGCACCAAGTGTAAGCGTATTAACTATTGGACTTCCCGCCGAATTAAAGGCGAAAACCTTGAAAAACTTGATTTAAATAAGTTCTGCAAGTGGTGTAAGGAAAAGACGGCACACAAGGAAATGAAGAAATAGCAAATATCTGCTATAGTACTAAAGCTCCACTACGGAGCTTTTTTACGAACTGGGCGATTAGTTAAGTGGCATAACTTCGGTCTCCAAAACCGATGTCGGGGGTTCGATTCCCTCATCGCCCGCATAAGACAAAGAGCAGCGCACGACTGAGTGTGCTGTTTTTTGTTTTACTGGGGACTTGCGCCGGGAATCGAAAAGCGGAGTCGCGCGTGCAGCAGCACGAGGAAGCGGCGAGCTCAGACCAAAAGCACTTAGTGGAATTGAGTCCGTAAGGACGAAAATTACACTTTAGTGACTGGTGGTCGATTCCCTCATCGCCCGCCGATGAAAAACCCCTCGGTTTCCGAGGGGTTTTTCATTTGCCTACGCAGCAGTGGCTGCAGTTTTTTTCTTTGTCGCTCTTGGGGCACGGCGCTTTTTCTGTGCCGCATTCTTTTTCTTTACGTCAAACGTGAACATATCATTTACAACGTCAACCTTTACTACTCCCCCTTCGTCATTTCCTTGCGAAACCATAAGTGCAGCAACCGGGGTGAGCACCTTGCTCTGAATGAGTCGCTTCAGCGGCCGTGCACCATATTGCGGATTGTATCCCTTCTGTGCCAGGTGCGTGAGCGCTGCCGGAGAGAATTGTAGTGTGATTTTCTTAGCTGCAAGCCTTTTTTCAACGATTGCCACCTGCATTGCAACAATGTTCTTTATTGACTCCTCAGAGAGAATATCGAATATGATGATTTCGTCGAGTCGGTTAATGAACTCCGGACGGAATGAATCACGCAGTGTTTTCATGATTTTATCCTTACTGTGTGAGTACTGTGCTACCTCGCCTTGGTCTTCAGTGAATCCGAGGCGGCTCATCTTGTCGATATGCTCAGCACCTAAGTTACTGGTCATAATGATGATGGTGTTCTTGAAGTTCACCGTGCGTCCCTTTGCGTCAGTAAGACGACCGTTATCGAGCACTTGAAGCAGGATATTGAACACTTCAGGGTGCGCCTTCTCAATCTCATCGAACAACAGTACTGAGTACGGTCGGTGACGTACACGCTCAGTGAGTGCACCTCCCTCATCGTGTCCAACGTATCCCGGAGGAGAGCCAATCATCTTTGAGACTGAATGCTTTTCCATGAATTCCGACATGTCCACACGAAGCAATGCGTTTTCGTCGTCAAACATAAACTCTGCCAGAGCTTTCGTAAGTTCAGTCTTTCCAACTCCTGTCGGTCCCAGGAACAGGAATGAACCAATTGGCCTATTTGGATCTGCGATACCAACACGAGAACGCTTCACGGCATCAGCCACTTTCTGAATGGCGTCCTCTTGTCCAACAATACGTGTACGTAGTGCTTCTTCCATGCGAGAAAGCTTATCCAGCTCACCCTCGAGCATGCGCGTAACCGGCACGCCAGTCCATCGCGATACCACGTCAGCTATGTCCTCTTCATTGATTTCTTCGCGAAGCACTCGACGCGAGCTCTGAAGCTTCTTCAAGCGAGCCATCTTCGCCTTTAACTCTTTGTCGAGTTCCGGAATCTGTCCGTACCGAATCTCTGCAGCACGCGTCAAATCAGCGGCTGCCTCGGCTGCCTCGGCAACCATTCGCGCTTCTTCCAACTCGTGTTTCAGTGCCTTGATGTCAGTGAGTGTCTCCTTCTCATTTTGCCACTTTGCTTCAAGCTCATGTGTGTTTTCTTTGAGTTCTGCAATTTCTTTTTCGACCGTTTTCATGCGGTCTTTAACGCTCTTTTCTCCTTGTGTGAAGTCCTTCTTAAGGGCTTCGCGTTCTATTTCGAGACGCATTATCTTACGGTGCGCATCTTCAAGCTGCGGAGGTTTGTTTTCAAGCGAAATACGCAATGCTGATGCTGCCTCATCTATGAGGTCGACGGCTTTGTCGGGCAGCTGGCGTTCAGTGAGGTACCGGCTACTGAGCTCAACTGATGCAACGATGGCATCGTCAGTAATGCGTACGCCGTGGAACAATTCATACTTTTCTTTAAGTCCTCGCATGATGGCAATAGCATCTTCAATAGACGGCTCATTCACATGTACTGGTTGGAATCGGCGTGTCAGCGCCGGGTCACGCTCAATATGCTTTTGGTACTCATTTAACGTTGTTGCACCAATGACACGTAAATCTCCGCGAGCAAGTGCCGGCTTGAGCATGTTTGACGCATCCATTGATCCTTCAGCTGAACCGGCCCCAACAATGGTGTGGATTTCGTCAATAAAGAGAATCACATTTCCTTCCGCGCGTTCTACTTCTTTCATAATACTCTTAAGGCGCTCTTCGAACTCGCCACGGAACTTGGTTCCGGCGATAAGTAGTCCCAAATCGAGCGAAACCAAATCTTTCCCCTTGAGAGATTCAGGTACGTCACCTGACGCCATGCGCTGTGCAAGACCTTCGGCGATTGCCGTCTTCCCCACCCCAGCTTCTCCAATAAGGATTGGGTTATTTTTAGTGCGACGTGACAAAATTTGTATCACGCGTGTGATTTCCCTGTCACGCCCAATGACCGGGTCGAGTTTATTCTCTCGAGCAAGCTCGGTAAGGCTCCGGGTGAATTTTGCAAGCGCCCGATTCTGCTTTGGTGATTCAATATCAGTAATCTTGCCTTCTTTTACATCTTCGTAGATGCGTGCTACTTCCTCACGACTTATCTGGAAGCGTGCAAGTACTTCGGCGGCGTTACCGGGATTATCGAGCACAGCAAGCAATAGGTGCTCTGTTGACACGAACTGATCACCGAAGGTGCTCGCGACGCGCGGCGCACCATCTTGCAGAATTTGTGCAAGTTCAGGTGTGAGATAAATCTGAAATGACGCAGACATTGTCGTCCCAGTGCTATTTCCATCAAGTGTTTCAATGATTGAGTCAGCAAAATGTATCGTGTCGATTTCAAGACGCTCAAGAATCGAGAGCGTCATGCTCTCGTCTTGCAACAGGAGTGCTGCGAGCAAGTGCAACGGGCTCACATGCGACTGTCCACGCTCAATAGCGAGTTGATGTGCTCGATGTACTGATTCTTTTGCTTTAGTTGTGAAATTTTGAAATGGCATAGTGTGTTTACCTACTGCTATTAATCCGATAACGGATGCGTCCCGCACTTCTTACTGGGCAGGTTTCTGTGTCGTTGGCGCAGTCGCGTTTGTGTTACTCTCAGGTACCTTCTCAGTTGTAGTGGCAGCGGTATTTGTGCCGGTTGTTGCTTGCGCAAATGCTGCACGGATTGACGCAAATGTCCCTTCACTCACCTCTCGGGATGCTTTAGTGCTGATACCAACGACTTCTCCATCAACATTAATGAGTGGCGAGCCCGGTGCTATTTTCGCGCCACTTATACTTGTTCCTGCAAATCCTCCCTCATCAAGTGCTGTTGCAATACCCTGTGTAATGCTACCGTTTCCGATGAAAGCCACAACGGTCTGTCCTAATTGAAGCCCAACCTGTGATGGTGTTACTGCAGCAACGCCAATGCGTTCAGCGGTTACTTTCAATAGCGCGATGCCTCGAGCGCCTCCCTCGTACTGAACGGTTGCTGGTGCAGGTTTATCTGTACCGATATCAACAGCATACGTACCGCCCTTTACTATTGCACCGGCATCAACTGCCAAGGTGCCCTCTCCGTCAACAAACACACCAAGTGAAACGAACGTGTTTGTTTTTGCGTCAAAGACACTTACGATTTTTGATTTATTTTCTGCAATCGCAGCAGCAATCAAATCTGCTTCTTTTACGATAATGGTCCTCTCTCGAGTGACAACGGTTGCCTGTTGCTCTGCCGGAGTTACCTGTTCGACTGTTCGCTCTACCACACGTTGTACTACCCGAGTGACATCAGTCGGCGCTTCCTCTATAAGTGACACGGTAACAATGCCTGTCGCGATTGATGTGACAAAAGAAACGAGCATCGTGAGCAACACGATTTGCGATTTGTTGAGATGCTCAAGATCCATAACCATAATAGTATCGCATCTGTGCCGCTCATTACAATGGTGGCAACCTCATGCAATCGCACAATACAACGAGAGAAAAAGCTGGTCAATAGCTTCTCCTTTTGGACCTCAACGAGGCGTATGACTATGCGAAACTCTGATACGTTTCAACAGCTTCTTTCACTTTCTGCACTATCGTTTGTACATCGTGTAACTGGGTATCTCTGCCGAACGAAAAGCGTAGCGTGCTTGTTGCTCGCCATGCATTTCCATTTGATGAACTGTCTGCATGTGCGAGCGCAGCAACCACGTGTGAGCCTTTTTGGTCAGTGCGTTCCAAGCATGCACTCCGAGTAGAGAGTGCTACACCGCGTTGGTCTAAGTACATTGCGACATACTCCGCACTGATACCGGGAACGGAGATATTTAAAATGTGCGGCGCTTGATGTCGCGCTGTTCCGTTACGAATCACCCCTGGAACGTGTTGTGCAAGTTCTTCCCATAACGCCTCGCGGATAACGGTAAGTCGCTCCCCTTCTGATACCCGTAACTCTGTAGCCTCAACGAACGCTTCGGCGAAACCCGCGTAGAGATGAATATTTTCCGTGCCCGGTCGAAGCCCTTGTTCTTGGCTACCACCGCGCAAGACCGGCGCGAGTGCAACACCACGTCGAACATACAGTGCACCGGCACCACGTGGGCCGAACATTTTTCCTGAATCAAGCGTCATCAAGTCAACTCCTAATCCTTGCGGTATGAGCGACTGATACAACCCCTGACACGCATCGGCGTGCAGGAGCACTTTTTCACGTGTCGTCCCAGCAATCACTGGCGTGTGCTCCTTAAGAACTTTGCTTATTGCGTGCAATGGTTGCACCGTGCCTATTTCACTATTTACCAACGCAACAGAAACCAGGACTGTATTTTCCTGCAATGCAGCGGCTACCGCCTCCGGTCTTATCTCACCGTGCTCATTTGGGGCTACGGTGGTTATGGTGAGACCGCGCGCAATAAATGGCGTGAATACATCAGTCACTGATGGATGCTCAATGGCGCTCACCACAACATGACAGTCCACAAGTCGAACCCCCTCCTCTTCCAACCTGAGCAGTGTTCCAGCGAGCGCCAAGCTGTTTGCTTCGGTGCCTCCGGACGTGAAGATGAACTCTGAAGCTTTTATGCCTAGCAACGTACAGATGGTACTCCGAGCCTCGTCGCGAATACGTGCTGCTGCAAGTCCTTCTGTATGCAATGCTTGCGGATTTGCGAAATGCGGGAGCGCGTGTAGGTATGCGTTACGCGAGCGTTCGGACATCGGTGTTCCTGCTGCGTAATCAAGGAAAAATCGTTTCGCCTTTCTTTTAAACATATTCGCTATTGTAAGCAGCAAAGTAATATTGTCCATGCTACAATCTTCGACGCATGTCAGCATTTATTCAAATAAGCATTGCCGTTGCCGTAGCTATCGGAGTACTGCTTATATGGAATATCATGCTTGAATTTCGCCTCCGTCGTCTTACCCGAGGAAGTGACGGCAAAAACTTGGAACGACATCTCGGTACCATTGCACGTGATTATCAGGACCTCGAGCAATTTAAGTCTTCCGTTCACGCAGAGCTTACACAACTCGATGCTCGGGTAAAAACGAGCGTTCGTGGAGTCGGCATTGTCCGCTTTAATCCGTTTGCGGGTAACGGCGACAGTAAGCCATCCTTTGCAGCAGCATTCGTCGCTGAAGATGGTACGGGTATTGTCATCTCAACACTTCACGCACGTAGCAGCGTCAGTATATTTAGCAAGAATATCGTCGACTTTAAGGCAGAGCAAATGCTTACTGAAGAAGAGAGCGCTGCGCTTGAAAAAGCACGGAAATCATTGCATACTTAGGCTACTCATCTTCGGGAGGCTCCTGACGATATACAGCGCCCTACGGCGCTTGCTTTTTTAAGTATGACGAGCACAGACACCAACATAATTCGTCCTCCTGTTATTGCCGTAATGGGACACGTGGACCACGGTAAGTCGGCGCTGCTTGACTATATTCGTAAAACCAACGTCGTTGCATCAGAGGCCGGCGGTATTACCCAACGCGTGAGCGCATATGAAGTCGTGCACGAGCACGAAGGTGTTGAAAAGCGCATTACATTTCTTGATACACCGGGACACGAGGCATTCGCGAAAATTCGCGCTCGTGGCGCATCAGTTGCCGATATCGCTATTCTTGTCGTTTCAGCAGAAGAAGGCGTGAAGCCGCAAACGCTTGATGCACTCAGTGCAATTACACAAGCAGGTATTCCGTATGTTGTTGCTATAAATAAAATCGACAAACCAAACGCTGATCCGAATAAGACGAAAGCGAGCCTTATTGAACACGGTATCTATATTGAAGGCATGGGAGGCAACATTCCGTTTAACGAAGTTTCTGCCAAAACCGGACAAGGAGTGGATGAGCTTCTTGATACTCTTCTACTCGTTGCAGAACTTGAAGAACTCTCAGGTAACGCGACACTACCCGCGCAAGGTGTGGTTATCGAAGCACACCGAGATCCAAAGAAAGGCGTTGCAGCTACCCTAGTGATTAAGAATGGAACGCTCAAGAGTGGTGAATACGTGGTGGCAGATAGCTCAATGGCTCCTGTGCGTATTTTCGAGAACTTCGAAGGTCGTCCAATAAAGGAAGCTTCCTTCTCCAGTCCGGTGCGCATCATTGGATTCGACTCATTACCGAGTGTCGGCAGTACGTTTCGTTCGTACGAGCGTAAAAAGGATGCTGAACTTGCCAAGGCGACGACTCCCACGAAGCGAGCTATTGCAGCATGGAACGAAGATGACGAACGACACCTTATTCCACTTGTCATAAAGGCAGACACTACCGGTACTCTTGAGGCAATTGCGCATGAGCTCCAGAAACTTGAGAACGAACGGATTGTTATAAGCACGATTGTAGAAGGTGTCGGCAACGTCTCTGAAGGAGATGTGCACACTGCTCTTGCTTCAAGTCATAATGCGATTGTTATTGCGTTTAATGTCGGTATTGATGCATCTGCACGAGACATTGCAATGCAAAACGGAAAAGAAATTCATGTATTTAATATTATCTACAAGCTCAGTGAGTGGTTAGAGACTGCGATTAAGGAACGTATCCCTAAGATGGAAACCTTGGAAGAAATTGGTATGGCGAAAGTGATGATGCACTTTTCTTCAGTAAAAAATAAATATGTTATTGGTGGAAAAGTAAAAAGTGGCAGCATTAAAAAGGGAGCTCGTATTCGGATACTTCGTAATGAGACGGTGTTGAGTGAAGGAAATATCCTTAATTTGCAAAGTGGCAAGCAGAGTGTCGACAGTGTAAACGAAGGTGATGAATTTGGTGCACAAGTGCAGTCTGAAGTTGCAGTGCAACCGGGTGACATGCTTCAGTGCTATGAAATGGTTATAAAATAGTATGCAATCTCAACGACAGCAAAAAGTTGCAATGACAGTCGCTCATCTCGCCGCAGAGTTTCTCGGTAAAGAGTCTAACCGACAATCCCTCATTACCGTCACGCGAGCTGATGTGTCCCCTGACCTTACTAAGGGAACAGTGTATTTTACGGTCATGCCTGAAAGCTATGAGGAAACAGCGCTCGACTTTACGAAGCGTAAGCGAACTGAATTTCGTACATTCGTAAAGAAACACATGCAGCTGCGCAAACTCCCCTTCTTTGATTTCCAAATCGACTATGGCGAAAAGCACCGACAGCATTTGGATACGTTGCCGATAGAGTAAGCGGCTTGCAAAAATACAAAATGTCAAAGACGCGCTTTGTCATTATCTATTTGTATGTGCCGGGGAGAGGACTTGGTGTCAGGTTTCTAAGCTCGCTGCACTCGCTAAGAACCTCCTACCCGGACTCGGCGACAAGCACTCCTCGCAGGCTCGTCGTCTTGTGTACCGCCTCCGTCTTTCAAGTCCTCTCTCGGCGACAAACGCAAGAACGCCGGAGATACACTCCGACGTTTGCGTTTGTATGTGCCGGGGAGAGGACTTGAACCTCCATGCCTTGCGGCACCAGTTCCTAAGACTGGCGTGTCTACCAATTTCACCACCCCGGCAAATCGTGGGCTAGTATAGCATATGCACGGTATATTCCTATAGAAACATTGAAATAAACCAAATATGAAGTAGTATAGTCTGCATCCGCCCGTAGCTCAGTTGGTAGAGCAGCTGGCTCTTAACCAGTTTGTCGTAGGTTCGAATCCTACCGGGCGGACTTGAAGTAATCAAAAGACTCTCCTCGAATGAGGAGAGTCTTTTGACTAGAAAATAGATTGGTCTGCTAATGATGGTGCCGAGGGCGGGCGACTTTGTTTACTTACGCAGCGAAGCAAGTTAGAAAACAAGAGGTGCCCTCGTGGGGATTCGACCACCAGTCACTAAGTATATTTCTTCGCAAGGCTCGAAATCTACTAAGTGCTTTTGGTCTGAGCTCGCCGCTTTCTCGTGCTGCCGCACGCGCGGCTCCGCTTTTCGAATCCCACACACTACTTATGTAAAAAGAATCAGATGGGTTCCCGCACCTGATTCTTTTTACATATGTGCCGAGGGCGGGATTCGAACCCGCGCGACCGTGAGGTCACAAGATTTTAAGTCTTGCGTGTCTACCAACTCCACCACCACGGCATATCGTCCGTCGGTAACTATAAACTAAAAACTGTAAAGTATAAACTTTATGTATGAAGTTCGGGGGGAATCGAGGGTCAAGTCACTAAGTATAATTGTTCGCTTCGCTCCAATTCTACTAAGTGCTTTTCGTCTGGGCACCACATGGGCACTTCCATTGTTTCTAAGAGCACAGCTCTAAGAAAAATTGGTCGCTCACGCCCTTCCTCGTGCTGTTGCACGCGGGCTTCCGCCTGTTCGATTCCCCACAATACACTTGAACAAAATCGTCTGCCTCTAAAGAGCAGACGATTTTGTTCAATGAGGCTCGGGGGGGAATCGAACCCCCGCATGGAGGATTTGCAGTCCCCAGCGTTACCACTTCGCCACCGAGCCATGTATTGTTATTGTACCTCTTCGGTTCGTCCCCCGCCTGGATCAAGAAGACTATTGTGCAGTTCTCTGCGAAGCATTTGCCTCTAGCCACCGAGCCAAGACGCCAGCGCATGCGCTAGCAGCACCCATACTAGCACGTACCGAGCATGCAAAAAAGCGCCGTATAGCGCTTTTTTGGATTGAGAATATGTTAGTAGCACTCTCTCAACTAGAACGTGAATTTGGTCGGGTCTTCGAGACCGAATGTGTTCAGAACAATATTAATGATTCCAAAGACAGTTGCCATTATGAAGACGCCGATAATACCCCACAACATGTGCTGAACTCCTTTTTTTCGCTCTTCCGGATTATCAACTTGCCAGAGAAACATCACGAGTCCCCACATAAAGAGGAAGACTCCTGCTGAAAATATCAGTAGAACGATTGGATCAATAATAAGATCCACAATCTTGACCATTACCTCTCGACCGTCCATAAGAAACGTAATCGATGAGATTATCGGTAGATTGCAGCAGGAACAATCGGCGCTGATTGGTCTACCTTAAAGGTTTCCTGCAATACGCGAACGATTCCCCAGAGACTTACCATGACGAAAATTACGATGATTCCCATAAACATGATGTTGATTCCTTTGTTTCGCGCTTCTGTGTCTGATGCATTTAGCATGTACTGCGCAAGACCCCAGAAAAAGAGGAGTACTGCGACTGCGAGTACGAGTGGAATCAAACTGTTAACGATATTGGTAAGCGTACTAATAGTGTCCCCAAGTGTTACCGCACTCACTGACGCCGGTAGCAACGCGGCTGCTGCCACTAAAAGTGTTGCCTGTGTTAATTTCTGCATTGTAAATACAATAAGCTGTTAAGATAGCGCTACTAAACGCCACTTCTATCATGGTAGCGTACTAGCCCTCTGTTACAAGCAGACTCTGAAGTGTGTGTGGATAGCCTTTAGTTAGTAAAAGCCGTCACGAAGCGTTTGCTGCAAAATTGCAATAATACCCCAGAGACTTACCATGATGAAGATGATAATCACGCCCCAAAACAGGGATTGTTGCAGCTTCTCCTTGTCTTCAGTATTTCCTTGCCCATATCCCCAGAGATTACGCACTACACTCCAAAAAAAGAACACAATGGCAAGACTTACTAACGCAGCGGTAGCGAGGTTAAAGAAATTGACTACCTGCCCGATGAACTCTTTGAAGTTACCGACTGCCGCCATAGTGATATTCGGAGCAAGCAACGCAACCGCCGCAATAAAGGTGGTGCTGTAGCGCTGTATGCGTGTGTTCATACGTGGTCGTTAGTTTCCCAAAATCGGGTCAATCGTCCCTTTAATAAGTGCCGCGAGCGCGGTTGCGCCCAAAAGAAGCGCCACACCGACAAGTGTCCAAAAGAAGTTTGTTTTTGCTTTTGAGAGTTCGTCCGGTTTTCCTTGGGCAAACACAAAGAGAAAGCCTGAATACACGATGAACACTACGGCGATTGGAAATACGATAAATATAACGGCGCGAAGAAATTCGGTGGTGAACCCAGCGACACTTGAAATCTCGGGTTTCAAAGGGTTACTGAACCCTTGACCAAACACGATTACAGGAATGGATAACGCGAGCACAGAAAGCGCAAAGAAGCCATGTTTGATGTTCCGCATATGCGTATATGGTACCACAGTAGACTCCTCGCAAGACGTCACCTGTATATAAATGAAGTGCGATATTGTGCGTTAACCCTTAAAGAGCACGTACGCGAAAAAAGCACCAAGCACGAGCAGAAGTGCGGCAGCAGAAAGCCCACCAAATGTGTTACCCGCGAGCGTAACCAGTGCCCAGAGACCTAACAAAAGTACGCTGCCGATGAGTGTCGTGAGTGCCATTTTCTTTGCCTTCGTGAGTCCTTCGGAGCTGCCGCGAGCGGCCACGAAAAGAAAACCAGTCCAGACAATAAGCACAACGAGCGCCGGTGTACCGACATACATGACTCCCCTAATGAACCCTCTGAGAATCTCAAGGATTGCTTTCGACACGAGCGGATCGCTGAACGTCGCAGCGCTCGCGACCACCGGTGCTCCTAATGCGATTGCTACAAGAAGCATGCGTGATTGCATAGGCGATGTTAGAGGTTTTGCATCAACACGCGAAATTCCTGATCCGCCCGTTGAATAGTGTCCGAGAGACGACGAGCACCTGATGTGACATCTCCAACCATGCGACGGAAGATACTATTTGTTGCTTGTGGATCCGGATCAAGCCATGCGCGACTAATCAGCGCGGAGTTGCGGAAGATGAGTGCAAGCGGATCGCTCGGTGCTTCGCTAAGTACGTCTCGTCGTGGTGATGGTATGCCGGTGAGTTCTGAAAAGAGTTGTGATGGTCTTTCACTCGTGAGGTACATTGCCATTTGCACTCCCCCATTTACGTTATTTGCGGTACGCGGTACCGCGAGTGCGTAGAGTGTACCGAAGGTAAGTACTCGCTTTTGTTCACCGGAGCGAATTTGTGGCAGTGGTGCAACATCGAAGTTGAGGTGGTCATTTCGCGCCTGAATCTCTGCGACTTCACTCGCGTATCCAACATACAATGCCAAGTTTCCCTGCACGAATGCATCAAGTGAGTTTGGTAATGAGCGATTCCATGTGTATACACTCTTTACCGGGTCGGCAAACTCAGTATAGAAACGCAACGCGGTTTGTGTTGGTGCGATATCAGTCGCTTCGTTTACGGACGAAAGTCGTGCAACGAGCTGTCCTTCTCCGGAACGTGCGACTATATCACCGCCTGCCTGCATGATGAGCGTCGAAATGATGTCCTTCGCGTGGTTTACATTGTCATACTCACCAAAGGCAATAGCTGCACGGTTTACGTTGTTTGCCTTATCACGTTCAGTAACGCGCTCAGCGATGGTAAAGAGCTCGTCCCAGAACCGCGGTGCTTGTGAGAATCCGGCTTGTGCGAATATGTCACGGTTCCAATACAGAACGAGCGGATCAATCGAGAGTGGCAGTGCACGAATACCCGCCTCACTTAAAAATATTTCACTTTCGTCAATGAATGTATCCTTGAAGTCACGTTCGCTCATCACGCTCTCGTATGGGAGCGGCTGCACTTTGTTCCAATGACGAAGTAAGTGTGACTGCTCAAGAATGAACAGGTCGGGACCGGTACCGTTGGCAAGCGCTTCAACAAGCTCCTGCTGAAAGTTTTCTTCTGGGATTTCGCGATACGTAATATTACCCACTCGAGAATCTTCATCATTTAAGGTTCTAATTAATGAATCGATTAACGTGCTGTCGATTGTTCCCCACATTGCCACCGGACCAATGTCTTCGTCTCCGCCCCCAGCTGAAAGACTCGCGAATACAAGTACCGCAATCACGATTGCAAATATAAAGATACCGAGTACAACTGTCTGAAATACGTTACGCTTTTCTTCCATAGTATTTATAGTAACTCTTGTGCAATGGTACGCGAAACGAAGTCATCCGCAACAGCTTCATTGTCCTTCGTGTGCGCATCAGGATGTGCCGCTACTTTCGCAAACACAAGACCATAATGATGCTCTCCTGCCTCGAACTGACGTCTGAATGCGAATCCGTTATCCGTGCAGAGCAACTGTGCCTCCGCTTGAGTTACCACCGCATCTTGTTGTGGACCTAACCCACCATATGATTCTGACCAATCGATAATGACAAGTGTCCCCTCCGGCTTCAGCACACGCCACGCTTCTTTGATGACCGCGTTCTTGTTTTCGAGCTGAAACAACACATTTGAGAGGAGTACGCAGTCCAACAACTCATCTTTCAAGCGAACGCCGTCGGTGGACTCCATGTCGCTCCACACAATCTCAATGTTCTCAAAATCACGTTGTATCGCCTCGTTTTGAATTCTGGTGAGTAAGTCACGCTGGACATCAATAGCGTACACGACACCGGTTGTACCAACCAGAGGCGCCAGAGCAAGCGTATATGCACCCGAGCCCGCACCGAAGTCGGCAACGTGCATACCCTCTCGAATGCCAAACCGATGCACATTTTGCTTCGGATCGGAAAAACTTGTTGCTGGAGTCACACCCATCTGATCGGGCTTTCGTTGCGCATGCGCAACCGGCACATTCTTGGGAATATGTCCGCCTTTGAGGTATCCCATGGCACCAGCCGTGTTTGGCTGCGAACTATCCGCCCCACCAACTTGAATATGAATATTTTGTCCACCGCCGGTCTTCACGGTGACGGATTGATTTCGTGGCACATGTCTCATGTGCTTGTATTATAACGCACGAAGTAGTGGTGCGTAGCTAACTACTCCCCAGATGCAGTATCTGCATCTTCTTCCAACGTCACCATTGATGCAATTGAATCACCGGTGCGAAGCTTCATAATCCGCACACCCTGTGTTTGTCGTCCCTGTAGTTTTATCTCGTCAAGACTGGTTCGAATGACTTGTCCTTTCTTCGAAACAGCAATGAGCTCTCCCCCTTCGCGTGCAATAACTTCAGCGCCGATGAGCTCTTTTGTCTTCGCAGTGATCTGTGCTGTTTTAATACCTGAACCGGCACGCTTCTGTACTTTGTATTCACTTACTGGTGTTTTCTTGCCGTATCCTGTCGCCGAGAGTACGAAGAGCGCTTTGCCTTTTGAGTCTTTCTCTACCACTCCGGCACCCACAACTTCATCACCCTTGCCAAGACGAATACCATTCACGCCGGCAGCGGTGCGACCCATTTCACGCACGTCGCTCTCTTTGAAGCGAATCGCCTGTCCATTTTTTGTGACAAGAACCACGTCATCACCTTTCTGAGTAAAGTGCGTCGCAATGAGTCGATCGCCATTAAGAGTGATTGCAATGAGTCCGCTCTTGCGTACGTCCCGGAATTGCTTTGCCTGTGTCTTCTTCACGGTACCGTTACTGGTGACCATCATGAGTGAGAAGTCGTCGGTTTCGCTCAATCCCTTAGCAACCGGAAGTACCGAAGTTACGTACTCGTCTTGGTCGAGCTGTAAGAAGTTCATAATAGACTTACCTTTTGTCGAGCGCTTACCTTCCGGAATTTCGTACATCTTTGTGCGGTAGACCTTTCCTTTGTCTGAGAAGAAGAGAAGGTCGGCGTGTGCCCCAGCAGTAAGGAATGTACGTACCACATCTTCCTCTTTCGTGTTCATGTCGATAACACCAACTCCGCCACGCTTTTGACGACGATATTCATTTGGATTGGTGCGTTTAATATACCCGCCTTTGGTAAGCACGAGTGCAAACTCATCATCAGGAATCACATCTTCCATAGAGAAGTTTTTTGTACCCCGTTTCATTATTTTGGTTCGACGTTCATCACCAAGTCGCTCAGCAATTTCCTTAAGTTCTTTCTTAATAACGGTCATGAGTTTTGCCTTACTACCAAGTAGCTCCTCGCACTCCTTGATGAACTTTTTAAGTTCGGCAAGTTCTTCATCAATCTTCTTTCGCTCAAGGTTTGCAAGTTTCTGTAAGCGCATTTCCAAAATGGCCGTTGCCTGAATCTCTGAGAATTTGAATGTCTTCATTAAACCAGCGTGTGCAGTGGGCACGTCCTTACTCTTTTTGATGAGTGCTATGACTTTGTCGATGTTGTCGAGTGCTTTTTTAAGACCGAGCAAAATGTGCTCACGTGCACGCGCCTTGTCGAGATCGAACTGGATGCGACGTGTAACCACCTCGACGCGGTGCGAGATGTACGACTCAAGCATTGCTTTGAGCGAAAGTGTCTTTGGTACACCGTCAACGAGCGCCACCATGTTGTAGTGGAACGTATCTTCAAGTTGTGTGTGCTTGTAGAGATAATTGAGTACTGACTGGGGGTGTGCAGTTCCCTTTAGGTCGATAGCGATACGGATATCGGTTGTCGACTCATCACGAAGCCCCTTGATGCCTTCGAGCTTCTTTGACTGTACGAGTTCGGCAATTTTGGTGATGAGACTTGCTTTGTTTACACGATATGGAATAGAAGTAATGATAATCTGCATTCCTCCCTTCTTTGACTCAACAATTTCCGCTTCACCGCGCACCACGACGCCCCCGCGACCGGTTGCGTACGCGCGCGCAATATCTGCCTGATTAAATGCAATACATCCGGTTGGAAAGTCCGGTCCTTGTACGAATTTCAGTAGGTCTTCCGTAGTAGCCTTTGGTGTGTCAATAAGGTGTACGATGGCATCCACCACTTCGCGGAAGTTGTGCGGCGGAATGTTTGTCGCCATACCTACCGCGATACCCATCGTTCCGTTGAGGAGCAAGTTTGGTACTGCTGATGGTAACACGACCGGCTCGCGCTCGGTGTTGTCATAGTTTGCGCGGTAATCAACCGTCTCCTTCCCGAGGTCTCGAAGTAGTTCGAGCCCCATGTGTGAAATCTTTGCTTCAGTGTAACGCATCGCAGCAGCGTTGTCGCCGTCGATGGAGCCGAAGTTACCTTGTCCGATAACGAGCGGATATCGCATAGTGAAGTCCTGTGTGAGACCAACCATTGAGTCATACACTGCCGTGTCACCGTGCGGATGGTACTTACCAATCACTTCACCGACTACCGTTGCTGACTTACGCGTTTTGCCACCCGGTGTGAGGTTGAGCTTGTTCATCGCATACAAAATGCGACGATGCACCGGTTTGAGGCCGTCGCGCACATCAGGAAGTGCACGTGACGTAATAACCGTCATTGCGTAGTTGATATACGCCTCGCGCATTTCTCCGGAAATACCCTGTGCAATGACGCCTTTTGGAAAGGTCGGTAACTCACCGGAGTCATTGAGACTCTTACCACTATCTTCGTTATTGGTTTTCTTACCTGCCATACTACTTAATTACTCGTTACCGAGTTCGTCCTTTTCTATAATAATGTTGTTGACGTGTACAGTACCATCTTCGTCCACCGAAAGCTCTACTGCCTCGGTTCCTGCTGTCATATTACTCATACTCTCGGCATCAGCGAGTGCCGCTTGTAGCTGCGCGTACTGTGCTGAAAGTGTTTCAAATGACGACTGTACGTCCTGACTCGCGTTCTGCAATCCTTCAAGCGCACTACCTTGTTGGTTGGCAACCGTTATTGATGTCGTATTCGTCGCACTACGGAAAAATGTAATGCCCCACACAAGAAACAAAATGAGTGCAACAACCCCTGCCGCAATAGCCGCAAATGCGAGTCGTTCTTCTTCCGGTCGTTGTCGCAATTCTTCAATAAGATTCATGTGAGTACATTATGACTGCAGGACCACAACTTCTCCAGATGCGGTCTCCAGGTCTTTTTTCTTGAGTGTGAGTTTCTCGATTGGCTTCACATGCTCGGCACCTGCCTCTTTCAAAAATGTCTTGAGTGCACCACTTTCGCCGATGCCATCATAGTGTATCGGAATAATCATTTTTGCTTCAAGCGCCACTGCGAGTGAGTGCGCGTCTGATGCACTTAATACGCCGTCGCCGCCGATTGGTACGAAAAGCACGTCAACACTGTCCATGTCTTCTACCATCGCAAGGTTTGGTTTCTTCTCAGTCAATGCACCAAGGAATACCAAGTTAATGTCTTCGAGGCGCACCACGAAGCTCGTGTTGATGCGTGCGTCCTTGCTGTATTCAGATGTTGAGGGAAATCCTTTTACGAACACACCTTGAATTTCATATTCGCCCGGTGTGCGCACCACGAATACATCTTTTCCACTTCGTGTTACTTCGTCGATGCCGTTAAAGTCCGGGTCGTTAAGTGACACGAATGCGATGTCTGCACCGAATCGCGTTGGTGCCATTTTTGATTTTTTGGAAATCGGGTTGAATGCAAGTGTCGTGTCTCCCAAACTTACTTTTATAAACTCTCCTTTGTGGTGTGTGATAATCATAGATATGTATGGCTGTAGGAAACCCGCGCACATAGATGAGCGGATTTCCTATCGATTATAGCACGAAACGCATTGCTTTTTAAGCAATACCGAGTATAGTGTGCATGCCCTTTTGGGGGCATTTTTTAGTAACGTTTGCGGCACGATAACCCTCTTGTACACGAACCACACATGATGATTGGTACGAGACAGCGCGCTACAAACACCATTTAATATGAGTACAAAAGACGACATACTCGAGAGCGTTGCTCAGGATGAGCAGGAGCCTCGTAGTAAAAAAGACTCACCAATGGCGGCACTCTTGAATGAGACTCCTGCCAGCCCGGAAGTTGGTGACCTTGTAGAAGGTCCAGTGGTTGATATTGATCGTGGACGCATCTACATCGATTTGCACCCATTCGGTACCGGTATCATCTACGGACGAGAGTACCTCTCGGCTCGTGACATTCTTAAGAATGTAAACCCTGGCGACATTGTTGCTGCAAAGGTTTCGAGTACCGAGAATCCCGATGGCTACATCGAAGTATCGCTTCGTGAAGCACGCCAGGCACTCGTATGGGGTGAAGCAGAAGACGCAATGAAGAAGAAGACGCCACTTGAGCTTCCGGTAAAGGATGCGAACAAGGGTGGACTTATCATCGAGTGGCAAGGTATCCAAGGATTCTTGCCTGCATCACAACTCTCAACCGAGAACTACCCACGTGTTCCTGATGGAGACAAAGACAAAATCTTTGCAGAGCTTACACAGCTCGTTGGACAGAAGCTCACGCTGTATGTGATTACTGCCGACGCAAAGGAGCAAAAGCTTATCTTCACTGAGAAGGGTATCAACGCGGAGGAAAAGGCTGAGATGGTAGACAAGTACAGTGTTGGTGACGCACTCGACGGAGAAGTGACCGGTGCGACCGATTTCGGTGTCTTCGTGAAGCTCGAAGACGGACTTGAAGGACTCGTGCACATTTCAGAGATGGACTGGGCACTGGTTGAAGATCCAAAGAGCCGATACAAAGTTGGCGAGAAGGTACGTGTGCAGGTTATTGAAGTAAAGGACGGCAAAGTCTCACTTTCAATCAAGGCACTTACCGAGGATCCATGGAAGTCAGCTTCGGCTAAATACAAGAAGGGTGACAAAGTTGATGCGGTCATCATTAAGTACAACAAGCACGGTGCGCTTGCTTCTATCGAAGAAGGTGTTGCCGGATTGGTACACGTTTCTGAGTTTGGTGGCAGTGAACAACTTCGCGAAACACTTCGCTTGGGAAGTTCATATCCGTTCACCATTACCCTCTTTGATCCAAACGAGCACAAGATGACGCTTTCGTATACAAACAAGGAAGCAGAGTCTGAATCAAAATAGTTATTACACAACTGCAAAATAACCCCGTCGCACGACGGGGTTATTTTGTATCGAGTGCGTCTTGTAGTGCACGTCGTATCTGTTTGAGTACATCGGGAGGTGTTGTAAAGCTATGATCTGTTTGGTAGTTGTGTCCCCACCGTGCGTCAGTGAACGTTATACCGGCATACTCACGAGGCGCCTGGTACCGTGGAATGAAGTGTCCATGTAAATGCCGAGTTTCGTTCCCAAGAAATGCGTAGTTGAACCAGTCCGGAGTAAATACGTGCGCACTCGCTTTACGTAGTGCACGCAATATACTAAGTAACTGCTCATACTCTGCGGCAGTGACATCAACGAGGTCATTTGCATCTTCGCGGTTGCACCACACAACACAACGCCCGAGATAGCTTTGATTCTCATGCACATACACCGACCAGAGACCGAAGTCCTTCACGAGCAGATGTGCGTACGCATGGCTCATGCTGTTTGATTAAAGGTATTCATCGCCTGCGCACGACCGTCGACAATAATAGACTCAATGGCTGCGCTTGCACGCGTGAAAAGTGCGTGGAGCGTCTCTTCTTCCCTCTTACTGAACACACCGAGCAAGTGATCGTGCACTTTCTGCTCTCCAAGTGGCTTTTTTATTTTCCCACCGAGTGTTGTGGGTGCAACACCGATGCGTACACGCACAAAGTTTTTTGTTTTTACAGTGCGGATGATTGATTCAACACCTTTGTGCCCACCACTGCCACGTCCGAAAGAAACTTTGAGTGCACCAAACGGTAAGTCGATGTCGTCGTACACCACAATAAGTCGTTCTGCTGCCTTGATGGTTGTTACGACGTCCTTCACTGCAGTACCTGACTTATTCATAAAAGTATTTGGCAGAATCGCGAGCACCGTGTGTGCGCCACTGCTTCCCTTTGCCGTTTCTCTCGCAATTTTCTTGTCGACAGTAAACGGTGTGCATCCTGTGTGTTCTGCAAACGCTTCAACCGCACGACGTCCGGCATTGTGTCGCGTGTGTACGTATTCTTCACCAGGGTTCCCCAAGCCAACTACTATCCACTTCATCCCATAAGAATACCACCTAAATTGCCTACACGAAAAACATCTAACTCTATGCATATCGGCGTGCGCAAAGCGCACGCCGATATGCACTAACAACTACCAACTATAAACTCTCAACTGATATGTGCTCTGAAACACTTGTAACTTTGCGTCAATAGAATTACCTATAGTACAATCATGCACATGTCAGCTGACATACATCACGATTCTTCACACGTTGATGCGCATGAGCAGCACACGCACTCGTCTCCTACAGAAAAATCGGAGAAAACATCTTCGACACGAAGTCTGATTTTGTTTGCACTCCTTGTACTTATTATCGTACTTCCCGTTCGTTTGTTTATTGCAAAGCCGTTTATTGTCTCCGGTGCCTCAATGTACCCAACATTCGACACCTGGCACTATCTCATCATCGACCAGCTTACCTACCGCTTTGAAAAGCCGCAGCGTGGCGATGTAGTCGTTTTCCACTTTCCACAAAATCCGTCGCGGTTCTTTATAAAGCGTGTTATCGGACTTCCCGGCGAAACCGTGCAGCTCAACGGTACGACCGTTACTATTTTTAATGACGAACATCCAAACGGGTTTTCTCTCAACGAACCATATGTAACCGACGAGAACTCAAAAGAATCGCAACTCGTTATGGAATTGGGTAACAACGAATACTTTGTACTGGGCGACAACCGTAAAGCCAGCGCAGACTCCCGTTACTGGGGACCACTCGAAGACTACCGTATTGTCGGTCGCGCATACCTCCGCCTCTTTCCGTTTGCATCAGCTAGTGTTCTTCCTGGAGCAGAACACTACGACGAAGTTACTAATAACAACGAATAACTATGTTAACCGTAGGTCATACCAATTGTGCTAGTACCGGAGAGCTACTAGACCGTGCACTTGATGCTGTCGAGTTTTACGGGTTTGATTCAATCGAACACATACTCAAAGCACATAAGCCAAGTCGTCCGGTTAAAGCGACTGCCGCACCACTGTTGGCACTTGCTGCAGAAAAAAAGCTTGCTGCGCTCACCAAGAATGTCGTCGCCCACCGCATCGGACGAGACAATCGACCACAGTTTGCATACCATCTCGAACAAGCCAACTCAAAAATTTCATCACTCGGTTTGCACGCAATTGGCAGCCGCTCGGCAATCACTGAAGGGATGCTCATTGCAACACTAGCAACTATTGCGCGCAGCAGTGGTTTGGAAAACTTTGTAGTGCATATCAACAGCATCGGTGACCGCGAATCATCATCGCGATTTGTGCGCGAGCTCACCAACTACCTTCGTAATCACTTAAATGACTTGCCTACCTATGCACGCGACGATATGCAGGCGGGCAACCCCGTGCGTGCGTTCACCCGTCTTGTGGAAAAGCAGCACGAACTTGCTGGCGGTGCACCAAACCCAATGGAGTATCTCAACGATGAGAGTCGTGCACACTTGCGTGGTGTGCTTGAATATACTGAAAAAATGGGCGTACCGTACGAACTGGATGCGTCAGTGGTTGGTAGTACCGACTGCTGGCAACACACCATGTTTGAATTACGACTCCCTGACAGTAACGGTAACACTGTCACCATCGCACGCGGTGGACGACACGATGCCCTCGCACAGAAGACCTACCGTACCAACATGCCAATGGTAAGCGCTATCATTGAACACGAAATTCGTGGACGCATGAAGCCACGTCGTCGATTACAACGCGAGCCAAAATTCTTCTTCGCGCAGCTCGGTCCGGAAGCAAAGATGCGCAGCTTTACCGTCATCGAACAACTTCGTGAGGCAGGCATTCCGGTGCGTCAGCAAGTTGCGCTTGAAAGCATCGGTGCGCAGCTCGCACACGCTGAAGAATATACCGTGCCGTACACCATCATCATTGGACACAAAGAAGCGCTTGAAAACACTGCCATCGTACGCAATATGGAATCACGCTCACAGGTGGTCGTCCCACTCATGAATCTACCTGGGTACTTAAAACGTTTGAAGGTTGCCTAACTCTGGGCTAGACTGGAGATTCCATCAACGGAGGGGAAACCAATGGAGACAAGAGAGATACGAACACCACTGTTGGATGGTGGAGCTCGAGGATTTCAGACCTCTGCGAAGAAACCTGTCGGGAATTCTGATGACGTTGTGTGCAAGCCGCTCTTCCCCGGATTATCATGTGGTCCCGCACCCATGACAATGTCCGAGGAAAAAAGTGCTGGCCCGCAGTCGTCAAAAGAAAATTGCCGGCAGTTCAATCTTGCAGGCATTTGAACTGAATCATCGGCTCAAGAACCCCGGGACGCTCACGCGCCCCGGGGTTTTGATATGCCCAAATCACCAATTTTGGCCCATTTTGGTGGTTTCGAGGCATTTCAGAGGCATCTATTGACATACATTAAGGTGTATAGCATTATTCATCCACTAGCCCACAATGCCGTGGGTTGGACAACGCAGACTGTCAGGAGGACAGCATGACGAAAAGGAAGCTTCAGAGCTTGAAAATGGGAACGACAGCGGCCGGCCTCTATGCGACTCCGATGCTCGACGATCACACCGCCACGGACCACGACGTCCGGCATCCGGCGCCGCTGATCGCCTGACCCTCGGGTCTTTCCCTTCCTTTGTTGTTGCGTTGCGTACCCCCTCGGTTTCGGCCGAGGGGGTCTTTCTTTTATACTCAAGACTCAAGGGAAATTATCCTCATTTCCTCAGCTTTGTTCGATTAATCGAACAATGCTATGAATATTTTTACAATGATATATAGTGAATATGGTACGTGCTGCACGGTGTGGCACGACCACTTGGACTGGAGGGACAGCTGAGGAATCATCGCATTCGTGGGAAACCCGAAGGTGTGAAGCCGGAGCAGGGCGACGTCGACCCGCACAACGGCATCGGTGACCAGGGCTCGGCCGGCATCGATCCGTTCGAAGGCATCGGCGGTGGCTCTGCGAATCTCGACGGTGGTACGGTTCTCTGACCAGGCAACCTCCTGGTTGGTGAGCCATCTCACCGAAACACCCACATCCGTTCAAGGGACCCCGGCTTCGCAAGAAGCCGGGGTTAACTTTTGCTTGCTATAAGCCAGTAGCTCATGACCAGCGGCTCGCCCGCTTGAAGCTTTCGGCGCTCTGTGGTAGAGTTCTCCCCGTTATGGCAACAAACATACACGTAGAAAAAACAGGTACCGAAAACACAGGCGCAGTATTACGCAAGTTCACGCAGCGCATGCGTTCTTCCGGCATTGTCCAGAAAATGCGTAAAGTTCGCTACCGATCACGCCCACTCTCTCCGTCAACTCGTCGCAAAGAGGCGCTCCGCAAGATTGAGCGACGCGAAGACTTCGAACAGCTCATCAAGGAAGGCAAGCTCTCAGAAAGCCTCCGTGGCAAGCGCGTAAAATGGCGAAAGTAGACATCACACTCCATACAGAAATCGAAGGCACGCTCCCCCGCGTGCCTTTTGACAACATTAAGCGTGCAATCCTCGGCACTCGCTACGAACTTTCACTCGTACTCATGGGAGACACACTGGCGACCACACTCAATAAAGAACACAAAGACAAAGAAGGACCGACGAACATCCTCACCTTCCCCATTGATACACACGAAGGTGAGATGTTCATCAATCTCGAACGCGTCGCGCGCGATGCTGAGAGCTTTGGACACACCTACCTCGAACACATTGCGTTTCTCTTCATACACGGTTGTTTGCACCTTAAAGGTGACGTACACGGTGACGCCATGGAGCGTGAAGAGGAACGTCTCCTAAAGACGCTCTACATCGACACACGCTAACACCACATACTCTCTAAACTGCCGAGATTTCGCACAGCTGCAGGGTTTGAAGCCTGCGTGTACGGACGCTACAATAAGATGTATGCGAAAGAACACTGTCGTGGGTATAGACATTGGCACTTTTTACGTGAAAGTGGTCATTGCGCAAATCCAACACAATGGTACTCCACCGCACATCATTGGCACCGGCTCCGCGCTTGCACGCGGACTCCGGCATGGCTACATCACCAGTCAGAACGATATTGTCGACAGCCTTAAAAAGGCACTCGAGCAAGCGCAGAAAGAAGCTGATGTGAAAGTCGATCGCGCGTATGTTTCTATCGGCGGCGTCGGACTTGAAGACAAGTACTCAAATGGCGAAGCAATTGTAAGTCGAGCAAACTCTGAAGTGTCAGAGATCGATACTGAGAATGCGCTGGCAGAAGCTGAGGCGCGTATCAGCCGCGAACTGATGAACCGCAAGGTGCTCCATGCAATCCCTGTCTCCTACCTTCTTGATGGCAAACCGATTCTCGGTCGCCCGGTTGGTATGCGCGCATCTAAACTTGAAGTTGAAGCAATGTTTGTAACCGTCCTAGAGCAACACCTCGATGACATCGTTGCCGTGGTGGAAGCAGCTGGCGTTGAGACTATCGACATTATGGCGGCACCTATTGCCGCGAGCTTAGTAACACTCACGAAGCAGCAAAAGATGGTTGGCTGTATCCTCGCAAACATTGGTGCAGAAACACTCTCTATTGTGGTGTTTGAAGAGAACACGCCTATTTCACTTAAGGTATTCCCTATTGGCTCCACCGACATTACCAACGACATTGCACTCGGACTACGTGTCCCACTTTCAGAAGCCGAGCAGCTCAAGCGAGGCGTCGTCACCGGCGACTCGGTACCACAGAAAAAACTCGATGACATTGTTGTCTCACGTCTCAAACAAATGTTCTCACTTATTCAAGACCACTTGAAAAAAATTAATCGCGCAGGACTTCTGCCGGCAGGTATTATCCTCACCGGTGGTGGCGCGGGTATTGCAACCATTGAAGACTACGCACGCGTTGCGCTTAAGTTGCCGTCGGAGACAACCGGTTTGAAACTCGGTGAGCAACGACTCAAGGACGCTTCGTGGGCAGTCGCCTACGGGCTCTGCATGTGTCTCGCAGACCGGAAT
>OBIY01000154.1_pt1 | contig 29803 bp, 24 predicted proteins | sample 1519841 | NCBI WGS metagenome assembly OBIY01 (sample SAMN03019774, study PRJEB22545) | beach sand metagenome | biome: beach; feature: sea beach; material: beach sand | place: USA: Municipal Pensacola Beach, FL | collected 2010-07-30 | depth 30-40 cm m
ATGCATTTGATTGTCGTCTAAGCATCGAGAGCCGTCAGGCCAGCTCGGCGCCGGAGCTGGTCAAAGACATCCCCAATGTCACCACCGTGGGCGGCCCCCGCTCTGAAAACCAGAGCATCAATATCCGTGGCCTGGAAGGCGCGCGGGTACTGCAACTGGTGGATGGTGCACGTCAGGTCTTTGAATCCGGTCACCGCCCCAGTTACTTCATCGAGCCCGAGCTGATTCGCTCCGCCGAAGTCATTCGTGGCCCGGCCAGCAACCTGTGGGGCTCTGGCGCGGTCGGCGGTGTCGCCTCGTTCAACACCGTGGATCCCACCGACCTGATTCAGCCCGATGCCAGCGTCGGCGGCTTCCTGAAAGGCACCTACAACGACAACAACAATGACAAACGCGGCAGTGCCGCCGTGGCAGGCACCACCAAACATGTGGATTGGCTGGTCAGTGGCTACAACCGCGAGAGTGACGACATGGAAGTGTCCCACGACCAGGACCTGGCCAACTCCGCCAGCCGCGAAGATGGCGGCATGGGCAAACTGGTCTGGCACCTGGCCGACAACCAGAACATTGCCTTTACCGCACGGCAGGCAGACTTCTCCGGCGGTGTGCCTTCCAACGGCAGCGCTCCCGCCAATGGCACCAGCAATTTCCTGATCCAGCGCGACCAGACCACCCGCAATGCCGTCATCGACTACCGCCATCTGGGCAACGGTGACGGCACCAACAGCCAGGCCATGTTCTACTGGAATGGTGTGGAGATGGATGAAACCCGCAAAAGTGATGGCCGCCCGGACAGCACCCAGCTGGACCTGTATGGCATCAACCTGAACCACACCGCCATGCTCGGCAAACTGGAATTGTTGATGGGGGTAGATGGCTACCAGGAACAATTCAGTGCAGAGCGAGGCGGCAGTAACCGGCCCACCCCGCCAGACGCTACCACCGATGTCTGGGGCGTCTTTGCCCAGGGTACCTACCCACTCACCGGCGCGCTGGATCTGGAGCTCGGCGTGCGCTATGACGACTTCGCCACCAAGGCCGACAACCTCAGTGAAGACCGCAGCGACAGTGCCGTCTCCCCTTCTGCGGCGCTGAGCTGGCAAGCGGCCGAATGGGCCCGTGTCACCCTACGTCACGATCAGGCCTTCCGGGCCCCAAGCTCCGAAGAGCTGTACAGCACCGGCACCCATTTCTGCATGGGCCCGGGGTTCTGCAACACCTTTGTTTCCAACCCGGATCTGGACCCGGAACAAGCCGCCAACAACGAACTGCTGGTGCGCATGGACTGGAGCGAGCTGGCCGGGGGCGACAGCCTCACCGTCAAGGCGGCTATCTTCCAGAACAAAGTGGACAACTTCATCGAACAAATCGTGACCCCGCCTGTGTTCTTCCCGCCGCCGGCCATGGACCCGGGCAACACCTACTGGGTCAACGTGGACAAAGCCACCCTGGAAGGCTTCGAACTGGAGGCGGAATACCGTCTTGAGGCGCTTGGTGTTCGACTCGGCTATGGCCAGACCCGCGGCGAAGATGAAGATACCGGTGAAGACCTGACCAACATTCCGGCAGACACCCTGAACGCCGACCTGTTCTACGGCTTCTGGGATAGCCAGCTCACCGCCGGTGTGCGCATGATCCACGCCCGTGAACAGGACCTGACCGATTACGCCACCAACACCGGCAACACCACCTACGACGGCTACACCGTCACCGACCTGTATGCCAGCTGGACCCCGAAAGCCTGGCCAGCCATCCGTGCCGATGTGACCGTGAACAACATCACCGACCGCAGCTACCGGGTAGCCTGGTCCGAACTGGACAGCCCCGGCCGTGCGATCATTTCCTCACTGCGCTATCAATTCTGATAGCACCCGGAGACGCTCATGACCCAGCCACAACTTTCGTTGCCAGGCAGTGACGCCAAAGCCTTGATGCAGCTGCTCGCCACCTGGGACAACACCACCACCATCGTGCTGCACGGCGGCTGTGTGTTCGAATTCAAGGGCCCCTTCCCCGCCGGCAAGGAAGGGGAAGGGTATTTCAATCTGGATGGCCCGGTTCCCGGCTTCCACGGCCATATTCGCCTGGATGCCGTCGACCATATCTATTTGCAGAGCCGCCAGCACCGTGGCCGTGACAGCCATGCGTTCTGTTTTCAGGACAAACAGGGCGACAACATTTTCAAAGTGTTTCTCGGTCGCGACGGCAACGGCCAGCTGCTGGAGAACCAACTGAAAACCTACCTGAACATTCGTGACACCCTCAGCCTGCCCAACACCGGAGCCGACCAATGAGCAGTGAACGTTTTACCCGCAAGATCAACCTGGAAGTGGTCGACTTCATCCACAGCCGGCGCAGCTTGCAGCTGGCCAGCATCCGCGATGACGGCGCGCCCTTTGCGTCCTATGCGCCCTTCGCCATCGGCGACGAATGCCTCTATGTGTTGATCAGCGAAATTGCCGTGCACGCACGCAACCTGCTGGCCAATCCCCTGGCCTCTGTGCTGATCGTGGAAGATGAAGACAGCGCAGAAGAACTGTTTGCCCGCAAGCGCGTGAACTATTTGATGGATGCCGAAAAGCTGCAGGAAGACAGCCCGGAGTGGAAAACCGGTGTAGACACGCTTCACCAACGTCTGGGCGAGCGTATTCTCAACCTGAGCACCCTCGGGGATTTCAAGCTGTTCCGCCTGATTCCGCGCGAAGGTCGCTACGTAAAAGGATTTGCACGCGCCTATCAACTGGAAGGCAAGACCCTGGCCGGTGAAGCGGTCAACCACATGCGCGATGGTCACCGCAAACGGGAAGCCTGAGCCCTCGGCCCGGATGGCAGCTCAACGCGACAGCGCTGCAACGGCGTGTTGGGCTAGCCAACGGGAAGGCGTAATCCCTGCCTCTCGACGAAAAGCACGGGTGAAGTTGGCACTGTCCCGGTAACCCAGTTCCAGGGCAATCTCCACCATGCTCATCTGCCCTGCCTCCAGCAAATCACAGGCCCGCTGAAAACGAATCCGCCGTGACAGTTCCCGGAAGCTGGCCCCTTCATCCTGCAGGCGCCGATCCAGGGTACGCGGCGAAATGTTCAACAGATCTGCCAGCTCCTCGCGAGTAGTGATCACATCACGGGAATAGGTCAGCATGGCCGTCACCCATTCGACCAGCCTTCCCTCTCTCAGAGTTTGCCGGGCCTGCTCACTGCATTGCCGTTCTGCCAGCTGCAGCGCTCCCGGATCAGCCATTACCAGCTCTCGCCCGACCAGCCCTTTCGGATACAGGATCCGGAATCCCGGCTGGATAGGCCAACCGAAGTGCCAACGTGCAGGTTTCAATACCTGATAGCGCTCCACATGGCGAGGAGCGGCGATGGAGAGATACAGGTCATAGGCAGGCATGTCTCCCGGCAGCAACGAGAGGATCTCCCAGTGCCAGGCCACCGCAATGGTTTCCACATGAAACAGCAGGTTCTGGGCAGATAACGTCGCCGTCGCAGACAGCACCACCTCCTCGTGCTCACTGGTGCGGCGATACTGCAGACGAAACGTCGGCATGATGATGCGGAAATAGCGGGCCAACAGTTGGAGCACATAATCCAGGTTAGGGCTGCTCAACATGGCGTACCCCAACATGCCATGGGAGCTCAGCTTTAGGCTGCGCCCCAACTCAAAAGCCCAGGGAATATCGGGAGCCTGCCGGTATACCTCGGCAATCAGCGCCTCCACCTGAGGAAGCGTAAGACGGCCATCCGGATCGGCCAACACCCCTTCGTTGATCTTCGCGACCGCAATCACCGCCCCGGCATCCAGCCCCCTTGCCGCCATCAACTCAGCCAGCCGGGCATAGTAACGGGCGGGAATAAAAGGTAGCTCAGCAGACGTAGTCATCCCGAACTCTCGTGTCAATAAATGACAACACTCTGGCAATAAATGACAATTCACGCAAGCCCCACTCTGGGACTCTGCCTCCACCGATTCTTCCAATAACGGTGACTTGCGAGGCCAACAACGATGACAAACCACGCCCAACACACAGCACCACCCACCCCGTGGACCGACCAGAAATACCTGCTCTGGCTGGCCAGCCCTTTTCTTCCCCTGCTGGGTTTTCTCAGCCTTATGGCGGGTTACCTGTTCGAACAGCCAGCCCTTTACTGGCTCATGCCGGTGTTTTTCTACGCCGTATTACCGCTACTGGACTGGCTGGTGGGCACCGACATCAACAACCCACCGGAAAGCGCAGTGGCTCAACTCGAAGCCAACCGCTACTACCGCGCCATCGTCTATGCCTACATCCCGGCCCAATACGCCAACACCATCATGGCGGTATGGCTCGCCACCCGTGGTGACATCAGCATCGCCAGCATCATTGCACTGATATTCTCAGCCGGGCTCATCAACGGGGTCGCTATCAACACTGCCCATGAGCTCGGCCACAAGCGTGCCGATCTGGAAAAATGGCTGGCCAAGATCGCCCTGGCTCCGGTGGCCTACGGGCACTTCTTTGTGGAACACAACCGCGGACACCACAAAAACGTGGCCACGCCCCGCGATCCAGCCAGCTCGCGCATGGGCGAAACTTTCTATGCCTTTCTGCCCCGGACCATGGTTGGCAGCCTGCGCTCCGCCTGGGAACTGGAAGGCGAACGGCTGGCGCGTCAGGGCAAGTCGGTCTGGTCTTTTGACAACGAAAACCTGCGCGCCTGGGCCATGACCGTGGTGCTATTCGGCGCCCTGACCCTGTGGCTGGGCACCGGCGCGCTGGCGTTCCTGCTGATTCAGGCGTTCTTCGGCGCGGCCTTGCTGGAAGTGGTGAACTATCTGGAACACTACGGCCTGCTTCGTCAATGGGACGAACGCACCCAGCGCTATGAGCGCTGCGCCCCCAGCCACTCCTGGAACAGCAACAATGTGGTGACCAACCTGCTGCTCTACCAACTGCAGCGTCACTCCGATCATCACGCCAACCCGACCCGACGCTTCCAGTCCCTGCGCCACTTCGATGAATCGCCGCAGCTACCGTCAGGTTATGCGTCCATGCTGATCCTCGCCTACTTCCCGCCGCTGTGGTTCAAGGTCATGAACCCGCGGGTCGCAAAGCACTATGACGGCGATATCCGCAAGGCACACCTGTACGGCCCGAAACGGGAGCAACTGATCAGAAAGTGGCAGGCCGCAGCCACCTCCAGCCCGCAAACCGTTGCCAATGAGAAGCCTGCACAAGCGCAACACCGTGCTGACGAAACAGCGTCGGCAAGCCGTCATCGCTGTACCAACTGCGGGTATATTTATGATGAAATTCATGGCAACCCGAGCGAAGGCTTTGTGCCCGGCACTGCATGGAAAGCGATTCCTGCAGAGTGGTCCTGCCCGGAATGTGCAGTGAGGGACAAGGCAGACTTTGTGCCCATTGCCTGACGCCCCCACCAAAAAAGAGGTTCATAGCAAAGAGCATTCCGTAGGAGCGTCGCTCGCGGCGCGATTCCAAGACCAGGATCAAAAGCTGTCTCAACACAGAAGTCACCGAAAAATCAGGCTTTCACTCTGTGTGCTCTGTGCCCTCTGTGGAGAAGATTGTTTTTCAGATTTGGGCTATCGCGCCGCCAGCGACGCTCCTACGCAGAGGGGGATTGAATCGGGATGTTCCCGGAAATCCGCGATGAACCCAAAAAGAGCCCGTAATGGGCTCTTTTTTTGTGTCGAGGCTGGTTTCGATTTTGGTGTCGCCCCACAAGGAATCAAGCCCCCCCTGCAAATCAGCCTTCCAGCTCTGCCAGCGACTCTTCCAGATAATCCAGCATGCGCTGAATCCGTGGCAGGGTTTCGCGGCAGGCGATGATGCCGAATTCCAGGCTGTCGCAGTAGCTGAACACGGTGATGTTGAGCGCATAACCGTGCATCACCAGCGACACCGGATACGACGCCAGCATTTTCGCATCCCCCATGTACAAGGGTTGCTTCGGCCCCGGCACATTGGAAATCACCAGATTGAACAGCGGATTAATGCGCCCGGAAATCCCGGTCATCTGCCCCACCGACAACGGCAGGTTGGAGATCATGGTGAAGATATCGATCTCCGCTTTCTCCATGGATTTGAGCCGGCCCTTCACGCCGTTCATGGAATCCTTGATGGCTTCAAGACGCTCCAGCGGATCATGCAGATGGGTGCCCAGACTCACCTGCACCGCGGTAATGGCATTGCCGCCATCACCCGCCTCCTCTGCCGAACGCAGCGCCACCGGCACCTGAGCCACCAGCGGATCATGGGGAAGCTTGTCCAGCGACAGCAGGTAGCGGCGCATGGCACCCCCACACATGGCCAGGAAGATATCGTTGACCGTCCCGTCGTGCTTCTCGGCGGCGGCCTTGATGCGCTCCAGCGACCAGGACTGGGCGGCGAAGCGTCGCGCCCCGGTGACCCGGTGATTGAAAACGGTCTTGGGGGCCTGATAGATGGTTTTGATATTGCTTTCTTTGGGCTGGCGCATCAGGTCCACAAACTGCCCGGTACCACGCTGCAGGTTACGCAGAGATTTCACCAGCCCGGCCGGGGCCGGCCCCTTCTTTTTACGCTTGTGCGGCAGTCGGGTATTCCACTCGGAAGACCAGGGCGGCGGGAAATGATCATCCGGACTGGTGGCCATGCGCGACTGCAGCAGGTTCATGCCGCCAGCACCGTCCATCATGGAATGGTGCATCTTGTTGTAGACCGCAAAGCGATTCCCTTCCAGCCCTTCGATCAGATAGGTCTCCCACAGCGGCCGGCGGGGATCCAGACGCTGGGCGTGCAGACGCGACACCAGCGCCAGAAGCTCACGCACCCGCCCAGGTCGCGGCAACGCCGAATGACGAACATGATAGTCAATGTCGAAATTGGGGTCGGTAATCCAGGACGCATCGAGCCGCCCCGGCACCCGGGAGTGCAGTTTCTGGTTGAACGGACGGCAGATCCCTTCCACCTCTACCATGCGCCGGTACACCTGCTCCATGTAATCCGCCGGGGCATCATCCGGCAAACCATACAGCTGCAACATGCCGATATGCATGGGGGTTTCTCGGGTTTCCATTAACAGGAAACCCGCATCAAAAATGGATAGCTTCTTGCCCAAGGTGTGCACTCCTGCGCGCATTCATCAACGAAGGGTTATGCACACCACGTTACGCACCGCGCAGGCAAGTCACCATGACACTGAAAGGAGCCTCGTGATCAAAACGGACAAAATATACAATTTGTCTCAATTTGGCTGCACGTGGGCTACGCCTGGCTCTCCAGCTCTGCAAGAGAGGCTTCGAAATAATCCAGAAAACGCTGAATATGCGGCAGCGTGTCGCGACACCCGATCACCCCGAACTCCAGACTATCCTTGTAACTCACCACCGTGATGTTCAGGGCATAGCCATGCAACACCAGCGAGACCGGATAGGTGGCAAGCATCTCGGCGCCATTAAGGTAAAGCGTCTCTTTTGGGCCTGGCACATTGGAAATCACCAGATTGAACATGGGGCTCACCCGCCCGGAAAGTCCGGTCACCTGCCCTAACGATAGCGGAACATTGGTGAGCAGCGTATAGACATCAATTTCTGCCTTCTGCATGTCCCCCAGACGGGATTTGACCCCCTTCATGGAATCCTGAATGGCATCCAGGCGCGCCTGGGGATCGTCGATATGGGTTCCCAGACTGACCTGCACCGTAGTAATCGCGTTGCCACCATCCGCCGCCTGGTCTGCGCTACGCAACGCAACCGGCACCTGCGCCACCAGCGGATCATCCGGCAGGGAGTCCTGACTCAACAGGTAGCGGCGCAGTGCGCCACCGCACATGGCAAGAAAGATGTCGTTGACGGTACCACCATGCTGTTTTGCCGCCGCCTTGATGCGAGGTAGCGACCAGGATTGCGCGGCAAACCGGCGAGCGCCGGTGACACGTCGGTTCAACTGGGTTTTGGGCGCCCGGTAGATGGTTTTCACATTGCCATCGCGGGGCTGACGCAACAGATCCACCAGCTGGCCACTGCCCCGGCGCAGATTATTAACGGTGTTTTTCATCCCGCTCACGCCCGACACCGCAGGGGCACCACTACTCTTGCGTGGCTTGCGCCCGGCCTCCCACTTGCCGGACCAGGGCACCGGCAGGCGATCCTGCGCGCTGGTGGCCAGCCGCGACTGCATCAGGTACATCCCGGCCACCCCATCCACCATGGAATGGTGCATCTTGGTGTAGAGGGCAAACCGGTTTCCCTCCAGGCCTTCAATCAGGTAGCTCTCCCACAACGGCCGGCCAGGGTCCAGACGCTGGGCATGCAACCGCGACACCAGCGCCAACAACTCGCGCACGCGCCCTGGCCGCGGCAAGGCAGAATGACGAACGTGGTAATCAATATCGAACGAGGTATCTTCCACCCAACCGGCGTCCATTCGCAGCGGCAAGTGAGACTGGATCTTCTGGTTAAACGGACGACAGATACCCTCCACATCCACCAGATAACGGTAAATGCTTTCCATGTAATCCGCCGGCGCCTCCTCGGGGATGGCAAACAAGGCCAGCCCCCCCACATGCATGGGCGTCTCCCGGGTTTCCATCATCAGCCAGCCGGAATCCATGATGGACAGTTTCTTGGCCATTAACAGGCTCCTTATTGTTATGAATACACACCGATCACCCCGACCATCATGCGGGTTTTACCGCAAAAAACACTATGGAATTGGTTGTATTTGGTAAGTGACGCTCCAGTCATGAACAAGCCTGTAACCGGTTTCCAGGAAGCAGAGATACCCCACCCGGCGAGTCTCTCGACGTCGCCCTTCCTGCCCAGCCTTGACCGAAAACACCACTGGACAAAAAACACCGACCGGCTAATCTGGCCCCATGACAACCCGCTTGATTCACCGTCGCCCTCCTTGCGACCTGAACTTTTCCTTTTCCGCTTTCATGTCTTTGCAAGCGGTGAGCACCCCTGCCCGTCATTCCTGACGCCGAACGCCCGTGATGCTGGGAGTTCGGCGAAGCCCACATCCCTCTTTTCGGCTTAATACTCAGGAAAATATCATGACCACCCTACCCCCGATTACTGTTAGCCAGCTGGACAGGAACCGGCTCTATGCGTTGCTGGAGCGGCTCGACGACGAATCAGAGCAGATTGAGTTTCTGTATCGAGAGCTTGAGCGGGCAACCGTTGTCGCCCCCGATATGCTACCGGCCAACGTCGCCAGCCTCGGCAGCAAATTGACGTTCCGCAACGAAGACACCGGCAAGGAGCACGTTCGCATTCTGGTGATGCCCCGCGAACTGGAGCACTATGCTGACGGCATTTCCATCCTCACTGCCGCTGGCGCGGCAATGCTGGGTCTGGAAATCGGCGCCAGCATCCTCTGGCACCACCGGGGAAAACCGTTAAACCTGACTCTTCTGGCCGTCAGCCGCAGCTGACATTGTAATGATACCCATTCCCATCTAGAATTCGCTTTCATTATTGCCTGACCGCACTGGAAAAAAGGGTATGCCCGGGATGACACCACAATCGCTGTCAGTGGAAACGCTGTATAGCGAGCATCACGGATGGCTGCAGAATTGGCTTAGCCGTCGCCTGGGTTGCCCTTCATTGGCGGCTGACTTGGCCCAAGATACCTTCGTGCGCCTCCTGTCCCACCCCCGGCAGCTGAATAACCTGGGTACCCCCCGCAGCTACCTGCGTACCGTCGCCGGGCGACTTTGCGTCGATTTCTGGCGCCGACAGTCCGTAGAACAGGCCTGGCTTGAAGTGCTTGCCTCTCGCCCTGAACCTCTGGCCATTTCACCAGAAGAACACGCCATTATTGTGGAAACCTTCTGCGAAATTGATGAGATGCTGCAGCGTTTACCCAAAAAAGTGGCGGCAGCCTTCATCCTTTCCCAAATCGAGGGTCTAAGTTACAAAAAGATCGCCGTAAAGCTGAACGTGTCGGAACGTACTATCAAGAATTACATGGCGAAGGCCATGCTGGAATGCATGCTAATCGAAGCCCGTTACCACCATTCGGTGACGTGAATGCCAAGTCGCGACCTTCCCCCCTACCCCGTCCTGCAGCAGGCGGCCGAATGGTTTGCCCAACTAGCGGATCACAACGTAACCCCGGAAGAACAACGAGAGTGGCAGACCTGGTTCGATCAGGACCCACAGCATCAGCAAGCCTGGTTATATGTTGAGCAAGTCGGCCACCGATTTTTCCAGGCCAAACAACAAGCCGGCGGCGAAGGAGCCAACCGCATCCTTGAGCAGACGCGCAACCGCCGGATCAGCCGACGCAAAGTGTTGGGCAGTGGCCTGGCTGGCGTTGGCTCCTGGTTCACCTGGCGATACACCCCTATACCAGAAGCGACTCGCCAACTTGCCCTCAGCCTGGGGGCCGATTACTCCACGGCCACAGGAGAGCAGCGCCAGATTAGTCTGCTTGATGGGGGGCAGCTGTGGCTGAATACCGCCAGCGCCGTGGATGTTATCTACAATGATCAGCTGCGCAATATCCAATTGCAGCGTGGCGAGATTTTGATTGAAACCGGTACAGACTCGCACAACCGACCCTTTGTGGTCACCACTCAGGAAGGACGCTTGCGTGCGCTTGGCACGCGCTTCAGTGTGTATCAAGGCGATGGGCAGACACAGATAGCCGTCTACCAGGGGGCTGTGGAAATCAGAACAGCGGGCGGCCCCGGGCTTGTCCTGAAAGCGGGGGAAAAAACCACCTTTACCCGCCACCACATCGATCCTCCCGGCAAGGCAAACACTGCGCAGGTGGCCTGGCAACATGGCCTGATCATCGCTGACGCGATTCCGCTAAAGACCCTGGTGACAGAACTCAGTCGTTATCGCCACGGATACCTGGCCGTGGACCCCACGATCGCCAATCTGAATGTGATAGGCACCTACCCCATCGACAAGCCGGACCATGCTCTCGCCATGCTGGAAAGCGCACTCCCCATTCAGGTAACCCGGCATTTGCCTTGGTGGGTGACATTACAGCCCAAGCCGTGAATCTATCTATTCCTGAAAAAAAACCTGTTGAGGCTTCCCCTTTTTGTTTCTCGTCCGTGTAGAGGGAAGAGCGAGAAATATTAACCCCTCAGGGAGTCTTGAGAATGCCACTTGGTCATTTACCGAATGTTGCGCACCGTGCACGCCGCAGCATCAGCTTGTTACTCACCACTCAACTGGTAGTCACCGGGATGGTCGCCGCCACGTTGACGGCAACGATGCTGTCAACGCAGGCCGCCCATGCCCAAACCGCCAGCGAGAGCCAGCAACGTACCCGCTTTGATATTCCTGCCGGTACGCTGTCCAGCGCCCTGAACCGTTTTGCGCAACAAACAAACCTCTACCTGACCGGTTCCGGCGAGCTGACTCGCAACAAAACCAGCGAAGGGCTGAAAGGCGACTACACCGTCAGCGAAGGTCTGCAGCAGCTGCTATCCGGTTCGGGAATCCAGTTTCACTTTAATGGTGAAAACACCGTCACCCTGACGAGCGCAACAAAAGATGCCGTCACACTGGCACCGGTCGTGGTCAGTGATGACGCGGTTGCCGAATCCGCCTATGGTCCCGTCGAAGGCTTTACCGCCACCCGCAGCGCAACGGCCTCGAAGACAGACACCCCCATCATTGAAATTCCACAATCCATCTCCGTCGTCACCGCCGATCAAGTAAGAGTGACAGGCGCCACCACCCTCAAAGATGCACTGAGCTATACCCCGGGAGTCAGCACGACCCCGTGGGGTAACGACTCACAGTATGACTGGGTATACCTGCGCGGGTTTGACGCTTATTCCCCGGGCTTCTATCAGGACGGCCTGCAGTTACGTAACACCGGCAACTGGGCCGTCTGGCAAACTGAAAACTATGGCATTGAGCGTATTGAATATCTGCGCGGCCCGTCTTCCGTACTGTATGGCCAAAACTCCGCAGGCGGACTGATCAATGTGGTAAGCAAACGACCAACCCGCACCGCCAGAGGGGAAATCAGCGCACAGATTGGCAGCGATGACCGCAAACAAATTGCGGCAGATGTCTCAGGACCGGCAGACAGCGAAGGGAAATGGCTCTACCGCCTGACGGCCTTGCAAAGAGATGCCGAGCTATCCGTCGGGGACGGCCTGCCCAACGACCGTACCTATATTGCCCCTGCACTGACCTGGCGCCCATCCAACGACACACAGCTGACCCTGTTGGCTGAATATCTGGATATGAAGGTTGCCTCGAACTGGAGCAACTTCCCGGTACAGGGCACCTTGCTACCCAACCCAAATGGCGAGATTTCCGCCTCAACGTTCTGGGGTGAGCCCGACTTCAGTCGATACAACCAGGAACAATGGATGGTCGGATACCTGTTTGAGCACCACATCAACGACACGTGGACCGTTCGCCAGAACGCCCGCTACGGTGAATTCGATACCCGATATCGTTCCTTCTACAGCCCGCGATTCGTCACCGTCAACGCGGGCAACCCCAGTGCAGCGGAGAATTTCCGGCTGGTGGCGCGCACCCCCTTCGGCAGCAACGAATCCGCCGAGCAGCTAACGCTGGACAACCAGCTAGAAGCTAACTGGCTTACCGGACGCTGGAAGCATACCTTGCTAGTTGGCCTTGATTATCAGCGTTCCGATTTTGACACCGTCGCGTATTGGGGCGGAACCGTGGCACCGATCGACGTATACGACCCGGTCTATGGGGCCGACGTGACACTGACACCAGCACCTTTCATCGATGCAAACACCGTGCTCAAGCAAACCGGTGTGTATCTGCAAGACCAAATCAAGTTCGATGACCGCTGGGTGATCGCACTGGGCGGGCGGTTCGATCATGCCGTCATTGAGAACGATGACCGACTCGCCAGCGCAAGCGAAAAACAATCAGACGATCATTTCAGTGGACGAGCAGGACTGGTCTACCTGGCAGACAACGGCCTGGCGCCCTACCTCAGTTACTCCGAATCCTTTTCTCCGACCGCCACCCTGGACCCGGCCACCGGCAACCCCTTCGACCCGGAAACAGGGCGACAGTACGAAGTCGGCATGCGCTACCAGCCGCCAGGCACCCGGAACACTTACAGCATCGCGGCTTTCGATCTCGCGCGGCAGAACTATGTGACTTACGACACCAGCTTTGCCCCCCGCAATACCGGCGAGGTCACTGTCCGGGGTATCGAACTGGAAGCCACCCTGGAAATCCTTACCCGAATGGATCTCAAAGCCGCTTACAGCTGGACACCGGAAGCCGATGTCACCGATAGCGCCAACCCGGCAGAGATTGGCAAGCGATCGTTCAACTACGCGGAGCATCAATTTTCACTGTGGACTGACTACACCTTCCGATTTGGCATGAAACTGGGAGCGGGAGCGCGTTATACCGGCTCGACCCTTGGCGCCAATGAAGAATCACCCGCCAAAATACCCGACTACACCTTGTTTGATGCACTGATCGGCTATGAGGTTGGACAGTGGGAATTTGCCGTTAATGCACGCAACCTGACCGACAAGGAATACGTGTCTAACTGCAACGACAGTGAGTGCTATTACGGGGAAACCCGAAGTGTGCTCGGTACCGTCAATTATCGCTGGTAATCCACTGCCGCCTGCCGGGCTCCCTCAGCGAGCCTGGCAGGCAAGCGGCAACACGCCGCTCAAACAGTGCCATCATGGCCTCCCGATTGACCATTGTAATGATACCCATTCCCATTTAGACTGCCCGTTCATTATTTGGTCACAGACTCTGGGGGCGTGATCATGTCCGGGGCGATACAGGACTCCCTGTCCGTAGAAACGTTATACAGCGAATACCACGGCTGGCTGCACCAGGTGTTGCGGCGCCGGCTGGGCAATACCGATGATGCCGCCGACCTCGCGCACGACGCCTTTATTCGTCTACTCACCAAACCCCGGTACCTGAATCAGTACACCGCCCGCGCCTACTTGAGCCGGATGGCACGGGGACTGTGTGTGGACTTGTGGCGACGCCGCGAAATCGAGCAGGCCTGGCTGGATACGCTGGCCAGCCATCCCGAGCAGGAAGCCCCCTCCGCCGAGCAACAGACCGCCGCCATGGAAGCCCTGATCGAAGTGGATGCCATGCTGCGACGCCTGCCCGAGCCCGTGGCCGACGCCTTCCTTCAATCCATGGTGCATGGCCTTACCGGCCGTGAAATCGCCCAACGGCTGAATGTTTCAGAACGCACCGTGCGCAACTATCTTTCCAAAGCCATGCTTGCCTGCCTGCGCCTGCAGGCGCGACTGGAAGGACACATCCTTGGCGACTCTCCCGCAGAAACGATTGGCAATGCTGAGAAACGTATCTCGTGATGACAGACCACGCCCACATTGACCATCAGGTACTCAGCGATGCCGCCGACTGGTTCGCCCTGCTGCGTTCCGGCGATGCCAGCCCCAAGGATAACCAGCGCTGGCTGACCTGGCTGAAACAACACCCGGACCACGTTTTGGGCTGGCAGCTGGTAGAGCGGATCGAACAGCAATTCAGTGCCGCCACCGGCAACCACCCCGATCACACCGAAGCCACCCTGCAACAGGCCAGAACCAACCGGCTGCAACGGCGCACCATGATCAAGGGCATGGGCGCAGCACTCGGCACGCTGGGGCTGGGCTGGTTCGGCTGGCAACAGACATCGCTGCCACAAATCGCCGCAGCCTGGCAGGCGCAGTACCGCACCGGTACGGGCGACATTCAGCAGTGGACGCTGGCTGACGGCACTCAGCTTTGGCTCAACACCGACTCCGCCGTGGACACTTTCATGGAAGGCCCGCTGCGTCAGATCCAGTTGATTCGGGGTGAGATACTGATCCAGACAGGAGCAGACACCCGCCCGCTGGTGGTCTACACCCCGCAGGGGGAACTGCGCCCGCTGGGTACCCGTTTTTCTGTTCGCCGGGGCGACCATGAAACCTTCCTGTCGGTGTACGAAGGCGCCGTGGAAATCACCACCCGGCACCAGCAGCGCACTGTCGTGAAGCGGTTTGAACAGACCCGCTTCCGCCAGGGCCACATCGCCCCACCGGAACCTGCACGCCTGAGCCAGCAAGCCTGGCACAAGAAAAGGATCATCGCCGAAGACATCCGTCTGGCAGACCTGATTGATACATTGGGGCGTTACCAACACGGCCATATCCAGCTGTCACCCCGGGTGGCCGATCTGCGTGTGTTTGGCGGCTTCCCGCTGGACAATCCGGAGCAGGCACTGGGCATGCTGGAGAAGGCACTACCGATCCGCATCGACCAGCCCCTGCCGTGGTGGACCCGCATCGAACCCGCACCCGCAACACCCTAGGGCGGATATGGGCGCGAGCCCACCTCTGCCAGCGTGGTCAGGATGACGGATAGGATCGGCATTCGCCGATTGCCACCCTGCCGCAACCATCGGCCACTCGCTCAACGGCACAAAAAACCTGAAAAAAATTTTCCGCTTTCAGCCGCCTTGTTCGATATGTCAGTTAAACCCCGTCACAAGGATGCGCCGGGGACATCCCATACTGACAAGAGGAGATACCGTGAAACGCTTTCAACGTACCCCTGCCGCCATGCGCGCCCTGACATTGAGCCTGGCCATGGGCCTGAGTGTGCCGCTGGCTTTGCCGCTGGCCGCCCATGCCGAAGAATTTGCCGGCGCGCAGCAATACAATATTCCGGCCGGTCCGCTGAACACCGTCCTCACCCAGTTCTCCAGCGCCTCCGGCGTACTGATCGCTGGCGACATGCAACTCGCCGCGGGCAAACAAAGCCCCGGCTTGCAAGGCAGCTATACGCCAGAAGAAGCCCTTACCCGTCTGCTCTCCGGCACCGGTATGACCGCCAGCCGCCAGAGCGATGGTTCCTTTGCCCTGCGTGGTGCAGACGACAACGCCGCCAATGTCCTGGACCCGGTTAATGTGACCGTGACCCAGCAAAGCCCGCAAGACATCGTCGATTACGATTATGCCGACATCACCCGGCTGCAGCCCCAGGACACCAAGGACCTGTTCCGTAACGAAGCGTCTGTATCTGTGGGTGGCTCCATCCCCATTAACGAAAAAGTCTACGTACGTGGCGTGGAAGAAACCGCCCTGCTGGTGACCGTGGATGGCGCACGCCAGAACAACAAAATCTTTCACCACAACGCCACCACCTTGATTGATCCGTCGCTACTGAAATCTGTCAGCGCCTCTGCCGGTGTCGCCGCTGCCGACGATGGTCCCGGCGCACTGGGCGGCGCGCTGAAGTATGAAACCGTCGACGTCGCTGACATGCTTGCTCCCGGCGATAATCTGGGAGGATTTCTGCATGGTCGCTACGCCTCTAACGGCGATGCAGTAACCACTGCCGGCTCCCTGTTCGGCCGCAGCAATGGCTTTGAAGCGCTCGGCTATGTGAAGCAGGTAGAAGGCAACCACTACGAAGATGCCAACGGCGACAACGTCCCCTACACCGAGCCCGGCTTGCTCAGCGGCCTGGCCAAATTGGCCTACGAAAACGAAGACATGGGCCGCATCGAATTGAGCCACGAGCAGGTCAATGACGATTCCGAACGCCCCTATCGCGCCAACTTTTCCGGTCTCACCGCAGGGCGTCCCGTGCCGGATTCGCGCAACTATGACCTGACCCGCCAGAACACCGTGCTGGGATACAGCCGTCTCACCGGCAGTGGTTTATGGAATCCGGAAATCACCGTTGCCAACAATGAAACCGAGCTGAAAACCAGCGAGAACCCATTGGCCGCACCCAGCACCACCGTGGTCTATACCGGCATTACCGAAAGCACCTCGGCTACGGCCAAGAACACCTTCCACACCGGTTTCGTGGATATCACCGCCGGCCTGGATTACTACGATGACAGCGCGGTGTTCCAGTTTGACGGCGCCCCGGATCTGGAAGAAAGCGCTGAAAACACCGGTGCCTTTGTGCAGTTCCGTCAGAACCTGTTCCAGCGCCTGGACCTCTCTTACGGCCTGCGCTATGACCAGCAAGACTTCACCGGCACCGACGACTCCAAACACGACGACGAAGGTACCAGCTCCAATGTGTTCGCCGAATTCCACTTCAACGAGCACTTTGCTATCAATGCTGGCTATGCCGATGTCTGGGGCGGTACCGCTCTTGCCGAAAACTTTATCCTCAACGGCGCCTGGGTTTATGGCGATATGATGCCGGTGAAGGCCCACAACCACACCGTCGGCTTCAAGGCCAACTGGAACGGCTTCTTTGTCTCGGCCAACCAGTTCGAAACCGGCATTCGTGATGCCCGGGTACCCACCTGGGGTGGCGGCCCGGATCTGTACTCCGATTTCGACATCGACGGCTTTGATGCCACTCTCGGCTACAACGCGCCGCGCGGACGCCTGGCAATCACCTATGCCGACATCGATTCGAAAATGGACGATGAGTATGCCACCTCCTATGACGGCAACTACTTCACCGTCCCCTTGGGTGAACAGATTGCCATCAGCGGTGAGCTGAACTGGCCCAACACCCAATGGGCACTGGGACTGACTACAGAAATTGCTCTGGAAAACGACGACCTCGAATCCCGCGGTCTGGGTGAAAAGCAGGATAGCTACACGGTCGTAGATGTGTACGTGAACTACACACCGATTGATGCCCTGTCACTTCGCCTGTCTGTAGACAACCTGAATAACGAGGAATACACCGAACGCGCCAGCTACGGCCAGGAATTCCCTACTGTGGAAACCCTGCTGGAACCTGGTCGCTCTATCAACATGGACGTACGCTACAACTTCTGATGCAAGGTTAATCCGTTGTCGAAACGAAGGCAGCCTCCGGGCTGCCTTCTGCGTTGTGTGCCGCTGACAAAGTCCAGTGTTATGCCGCTTGTACCGGCAACCGCTGGGAAGCACAATCTTGACTACGGCTTGGCGCATTCATGGATGACACCTCCCTTCGCCATCAGCGTTGTCTGGATCTTGACGAAATCGTCACTCCATCGGGCTCACTTCAGGAAATCGCCAATGACACCACGCAGGTTAACCGCAAACCTGCGCCAACACGGTCGTCGCTGTCCAACACATTTGCCGGGCGCAGCCCTAACTGATGCCACCAGAGGAATCGCACCGTATGAGCAAAACTCGTATTGAAAAAGACAGCATGGGAGAACTTCACGTCCCGGCAGACGCGCTGTACGCCGCCCAAACGCAACGAGCCGTGAACAACTTCCCGGTCAGTGGCCAACCTCTGCCCGCGCCTTTCATTCGGGCCCTTCTACTGGCCAAGCGTGCCGCCGCCACTGCCAACGGTGCACTGGAACAAATCCCATCAGACATGGCCGATGCCATCCGCAAAGCAGTAGACGACCTGATAGACAGTGATTTCATGCAACACTTCCCGGTTGACGTGTACCAAACCGGATCAGGCACCAGCTCCAACATGAACGCCAACGAGGTACTCGCCACCCTGGCAACCCGCATTTACGGCAACCATGTAGGCGCCAACGACCACATTAACGCTGGCCAAAGCAGCAACGACATCATCCCCTCGACCATCCATATCAGCGCCGCCATCGAGCTGGAACAGCAGCTACTCCCCGCCCTGACCCACCTGATGGAGACCACCCGCAAGAAAGCAGAGCAGGTGGACCAATATGTGAAAACCGGCCGCACCCATTTGATGGACGCCATGCCCGTACGCATGAGCCAGAGCCTCAATGCCTGGGCTGATCAAATCGAACACAACATCACGCATCTGAAACAACTGCAGCCGAGCATCCAGAGCCTGGCCCTGGGCGGCACTGCCGTAGGCACAGGCATCAATGCCCACCCGGACTTTGCAGCCGTTTTTGCCCAATGCCTCAGCGAACACATCGGGATCACCTTTACCCCCGCCAGGAACTTCTTTACCCACATCGGCTCCCAGGACATCGCCGTGGCCGTATCCGGTCAGCTCAAAACCACCGCCGTCTCCATCATGAAGATCGCCAACGATCTCCGCTGGATGAACTCCGGCCCACTGGCTGGCCTGGGCGAAATTGAACTACAGGCGCTGCAGCCTGGCTCCTCCATCATGCCAGGCAAGGTCAACCCGGTAATTCCAGAAGCCGCTACCATGGTGGCAGCCCAGGTAATCGGCAACGACAGCACCATCACCGTCGCAGGCCAATCCGGCAACTTCGAATTGAATGTCATGCTGCCGCTGGTGGCGAAAAACCTGCTGGAAAGTATCGCGCTGCTGACCAACATCAGCCACCTTCTGGCCGACAAGGCCATCGCCACCTTCACCGTGCGAGAGGACAAGCTCAACGAAGCCCTGTCCCGCAACCCGATTCTGGTCACTGCGCTCAACCCCCTCATTGGCTATTTAAAAGCCGCTGAGATCGCCAAGCAGGCCTACAAGGAAGGACGCCCCATCGTCGAAGTGGCAGCAGAAAACACCGACCTGAGTCATGAGGAACTGGAGCGCCTGCTTGACCCGGCCAAGCTCACCAAAGGCGGCCTGTAAAACAACGGGATGACGTTAAGGAACAGGGTTAGCAGCCCTTCAGCTCCCACGCCAACCCTGCGACATCCTCTGTATAAACGGCCTGTTGATCTGCGAGGGAGCTGACCATTCTCTCCTGCTAGCAGTTTTCGATGGAAGCTTGCACACAGCCAATCCAGCGACAGAGAGCCGCTGGATTCAACATCCATTGTCCACAAAACATGCCATTGCAAACGGCATTGACGGCAACCATCCAAAAACCACAAAAAAAATCAGGATTGTCTTCACCTTTTTCTCTTCTCATTCGTCTATGAGATACGAGGGCAAGAAAAAAACAGCCTCAAACCTGATATGCCCTCGGGCAAGCTCCTTTGACAAGCAACGCCCCGGCCAGCCGGTCGGGGCGGTTTTTTATCAGCAATTCAATAATACGAGGTCATCCCGCGGGGTATGAAAGAAGGTTTCCGACAAAGCATGGCCTGGCTGCACACCTGGACCGGACTGGTGGTGGGCTGGGTGCTGTTTTTCATGTTTGTGACCGGCACCGCCGGGTATTTCCACTACGAAATCACCCGCTGGATGGAACCGGAACGACCGTTGGTAGAGGCCCTGCCAACCAGCGGCCGTGACGCCATGATATCGCTGGCGCTGGACCAGCTGGAACAACGAGCCCCCCACGCCGCGCACTGGCAAATCACCCTGCCACATTACTCTCCGGTCAACCGAGGCTGGCAGAATTTTGAAATTCGCTGGGAAGATCTGCCCGAACCCGGCCATGACCATGGTGCCCGTGGCAACGCCACCCTCAATCCACTCACCGGTGAACATCAGGAAAGCCCCCCGGTACGAGCCACCGGGGGCGGCGAGCTGCTCTATGAAATGCACTATCGCCTGCACTACATGGACTTGCTGCTGGCTTATTATCTGGTGGGCATCTGCACCCTGCTGATGTTCATGGCCATCATCACCGGGGTCATTACCCACAAGAAGATCTTCAAGGATTTCTTCACCTTCCGCCCGGGCAAGGGACAGAGAAGCTGGCTGGATGCCCACAATGTGATCAGCGTAATGGCCCTGCCGTTCTTCATCATGATCACCTACAGCGGCCTGGTGTTCTTCGACACCACCTACATGCCTGCCGGTATGGCCGCCCTGTATGGACCGGACCGCGAAAGCCGCGACCGTTACTTCGACGACCTCTACGCAGAGAACCATGATCACCAGGCTGCCACACGGCCACAGGCTACCCTTGCCCCAATGCTGGCCAAGGCTGATCAAGCCTGGGGAGAACAACAAATCCAGTCCGTCTTTATCCAGCATGATACCGGCGAGAGTCCACGGGTGGAGATCCAGCGCATCCATATTGATCGGCTACGTTGGTACGACGGCGAAAAACTGGCCTTTAACGCCACCACCGGTGAGGCCTTGCCTACGGGCCCCTACGGCACAACCACCTCCCGCACCCGGCAAATCATCACCGCCCTGCACGAAGGCCGCTTTGCTGGCCCATGGCTGCGCTGGCTGTATTTTGCTGCGGGACTGCTGGGCTGTGCCATGATCGCCACCGGTCTGGTGTTATGGACCGTGAAACGTCGACGACACCAGACCCTTCCAGGGCACGACAGCATCAACATGCAGCTGATAGAAGCCCTCAACGTGGCCACTATCGCCGGCTTGCCACTGGGGGTTGCTGGCTACTTCTGGGCCAACCGCCTGCTGCCGGTGGATCTCGCCGAGCGCGCCAATTGGGAAGCCAATGTGCTGTTTTTATTATGGGGCGAAGCCTTCCTCTACGCCTGCTTCCGGGATATCCGCAAGGCCTGGGTGGAAATTCTCTGGCTGGCCGCAGCCGCCTTTGCGCTGATCCCGCTGCTGAACCTGCTCACCACCGACAAGCACCTGGGCATGACGCTCACCGCCGGCGAGTGGGTACTGGCCGGCTTTGATCTGACCATGCTGGGCCTCGGAGCCGCCTTTGCCTGGATGGCCATCAAGGTGCGACGACGCTGGCTCTCCGACATTAGTCAGGGGACATCAGTATGAGCGCCCTGTGTAACCGTATGTTCAGTGATAGCGCCCGCTACCGATGGGCCGTTTTCTCTCGGGTTGTGGCCGCCTTTGTCGGTGGCTATGTGCTTTCATCGATGGTGCTGTTGTTGCTGTCGCTGATCTTGCCCCTGCCACAGGCCGAAGCCATCGCTACCAGCACCATGCTCGGTTTTATCTTGTATGCGCTAATCATCATCTGGGCCTTCAGCAGCAAACGGCTACGCACCGTGTGGCTGGGCTTATTGATCGGCAGTCTGGCGTGTGCACCGTTGATCCTGTGGCTGATGCCAGAAGGTGGCGCATGACCCTGTTAAATTTGACGCTACTTCTGATCACCTTTGCCGGTTTTACCTGCCTGGCACTGGCCATGCCCCGGCACAGCAAACATCTGTTGCAACGCTCTCTTTCAGCGCAGGCCTCCCGTCTTGCCAAAATAACAGGCTGGGCCTTGCTTGGTACCGCCCTGATCCTTGCCACGGTGCAGTGGCGTTTCAGCATTGGCTCTGTCACCTGGTTCGGCTGGCTGTCCCTGGCCGGTGTCGCTCTGGTCTTTGCCCTGCCCCGCTGGCCCTGGCAACCGGTCAAACCCCAGCGCCCGGCGCGAAAAAACGCCGCAGGTAAAACGCGCATTCCCGTGGCCCCCGACCCGGTCCCGGCCGGCCCGGCAAAAATCGCCGTGGCCCTGACCGTCATTGCCCTGCCGCTCACCGTATTCGCCTGGCAACTGGCCGGCTCCGGCCAGAAGCCGCTGCTGCGAGACGATGCCTTAAGCGGCGAGATCGGCCCCTGGACCTTCGTGATCGCAGAAAAAGAGCAGGCAGCACCGGACATTCTTGCCCTGGACGTGCCCCTGAAACAGTTCGTGATCCGCTTCTGCGAGCGCTGCGAAGGCGAGATTCGCCAGGCCTTTCTCAAGGTACGCGAGCCACGCAGCACTACCGCCGCTGGCAATGCCTTCTTTGGTCGCGGCGAAGAAAAGACCGTACAGATCCCCATCCCTGTGGCTGCCACCCTGGCCGATGACCTGTGGCTAACGGTGGAAGGCAACGACGGCACTTTTCACCATCAGCCACTCGCCATCGAACGTCTGTCGCCGAGCCTGGCCACCTTTATCAAGGAGCGACCATGAAATTCGTCCCGCGGTTTTCCGCCCTGATTGTCACCTTGCTGCTGTGCGGTCCGGCGATCGCCCACACCCCGGTATGCCGCTGTGAACTCACCGGCACAGACATTACCTGCACCGGCCAATTCCATGACGGCAGCGCCGCCAATGGCATCGCCATGACAGTGCTGGACTACGACAACACCATCCTGGTGAACGACAAACTGGACAAGCAATCGCGCCTGCAATTCCCCCTGCCGAAGCAGCCCTTCTACATCATCATGGATGCCGGCCCGGGTGAAATGTTCGAAGTGGACTGGAAAGACGTCAAAGGCCTGGCGCCTTCGACCTATCCGTAACCCATAGTTTCAGAACACGCCTAAGCCGGGGTCCAGCACAGAGCGAAAATTTTCCTTGAAACCGTTATCGGGTTGCGCGACCATCAATCGATAATGATTATCAACAATAACAACATCTCCGGTTATTGCCGGTGTCGACCCTCAGGAGAGCCACATGGAAAAGTGGAAGTTTGATACCCAGGCAGGCAACGCGGCCTTTGGCCAGGGCCACTACGACACCGCAGAGCGCCATTACCTGAGCGCCTGCGAACGGGCCAACACCCTGCTCCAGCACTGGCTGGACCCGGAAGAAATCGTTGCCGCCCTGGTTGTCGGCTACCAGAACCTGGCAGATCTGTACCGCCTGCAAGGCCATCACCATGGCGCCCTGGCCGCGCTACAAAAAGCTCACTCCAGCCTCACCCATGCCTTGGCGCAACCCAATCTAAGCCAGGAACGGCAGCAGGCCCTGACGCGGGGCAAAGGCCAGACCCGGCTGGAAATCATGCATACGCTGCACCGGTTAGGCCTGAGCACCCGGCATGTCAGCCAGGCACTCACGAACCAGCAAGAGCATTCCCCAACGCTGCAATAGCAGGCCGGACTGGCAATCGTTGCCATTCACGGCATAGCAATGCCCCTTGGCCAATGCCTGCTATTGCTGGAGGTACTGCTGACAATCATCACACCGCTATCGCACACGCCAAGGCTCGAGGTTGCTGCCGTATTTTCGTTTCAAAGAAAAGCCTGACATCAGGCCTGACCATGGCCAACGCGCGGTTCGCTGGCAGCACCACGCTTGGTATGATCGTGTGCTCAGACTGTAGTGGGCACCGGGCAGCCAAGGCGTATTTACAACGCAAACAGTGATTGGCTCACAGCGAGCTGCCTGCCCGAATCTACCCTCAATGCCGTACCAACCACTGGCCACATAAAACGATAAGCCCACCGTTTTCCCGGAAGCACGGAAAGATTCGCGAGCGTGTTTGGTGCTATTCTGGCGCTCCACAAGAACGAGTAAATGATTGAGTGAGCATGCAACTACTCACTGGCTTCAGTCTGGGCTGCCTTGCGGTTGTGTTTCTGGTAGTCCTGCGCGACTTCAGACACCTGCTGGTCGGCAAGGTCTTTCTTTGGGTGCTGATCGCCGCCGCCGCCTTCCTGCTGAGCCGTGTTGCAGAACCCGAATTCCAGTGGCTGCTGGGCGACGTGATGACAACCTTGCCTGCCGCATTCTGGTTGTTGTGCTTGCTTGCCTTTTCCCCCAAGCCTGAAGCAAAAGCGCACCGGGCCTGGGTAGCCCTGGCCCTGTACAGTTTTATTCCTCCAGCCTTGAGTCGGCCCTTCGGTGCGGCGGATCCTGACGCGGCCTGGTGGCTACACGGGCTGGGTTTCAAGATTCCCCAATTCGCCGAGTACCTTCTGATTCTCTGCGGCTTGTGGATTACCGCTGCGCACTGGCGCAACGATCTGGTCGAGGGCAGACGAAAACTGCGCATCGCCCTGCTGGTGTCCGTCGGCGCAACCCTGCTGTGCGTAACCGTCTCACTGAATCACGGGCTGGATACCGGTCAACTGGTGGCCGGAACGGTAGGCGTTGCGACCCTGCTGGTGGGCTTCCTTTTACTCAAAGGACAGGAAGGCGTGTTGCTCGATCTGCAGCGCTCCCCTGCCAGCCCGGACGATACCAAAGCTGAACCGCTCCCTGTTGTTGTCGAAACAGCGCCCGAGCCCAAAGAAGAGCTGCCCCTGGCGATGGCAGCTCAGCTCAAGCAAATCATGGAAGAGGAACACTTCTACCGGACCGAGAAATTGACCCTGAAAATGCTGGCGAACCGAATGTCCCTGCCGGAATACCGGGTCCGGGCGATCATCAATGTGACGTTCAACTATCGCAACTTCAACGACTACGTGAATCAGATGCGAATCGAAGAAGCCTGTGAGCGGCTTGTCACCGAACCCGAAACCCCCATTCAAAACATCGCGCTGGATATCGGCTACCGAACCCTGAGCTCATTCAACCGGGCCTTCAAAGATATCAAACAGCAAACCCCCACAGAATATCGCCAGAGCCAGCAACCCAAATAGCCTTGCAGCCTGACGGCCGCCCTCCCCAACCGCCGTTTTCACGCCGAACACCTGATTCTGATCACTCTCAGAGCCCATCTGAAAACCTTTTTAAATACAGTCAGTTGAAGAATTTGATCAGCCCAATTTCAACTTTTGCATAACCCTTGTCAGGTATTGCACAGCACTTTTCAGGTTTGCACAGCAGTTGTCTTTGGGTCGCTCTCCCAGACGCGGGTAGGTTGTTTTTCTTAGCACCAACGCCTTAGGGCTTCCGGGCGTTATAACGATAAATCGGGAGAAACGATCATGATGAAGAACCGCACCGGCCGAAAAACAATCCCGGCCATTGCCGCTGGATTGTTATCCAGCTCACTGTTGCTGTCTGGCTGTATTGAAGTGAACGATGGGGACGAAATCACCCAGACAAAAAGCTCTGGGGACAGCGGCAATTCCGGCACAGTCGACACCTGTGAGGCTGGGGGAAGCACCTCGGGCTTTACCTTCCCCTGTGACGCAATCTTTGTCGCCCCGGACGCCCAGCAAGGCGATGATATTACCGAAGCGCTATTAGTTGCACTGTTTGAAATACCGCAAAATGCCGTCGTAGTACTGCCCAAAGGCGAATTTACGGTCTCGGAAACCATCACGATCAACAGCGCTAGCGGCGTCGTCTTGACCGGTCACGGAATCGAAGCGACCAAGCTGGATTTCAGCAATTCCACCGGTGATGACTCCATCCGCTTTGAAGGCGGCACCAACCTGACCATCCGTGACTTTGGCGTGTATGAATCCAACAAGAACGCCATCAAGGTGACCAACGCCAGCGGCGTGCATTTCGCTTACACCGCCACCGTCTGGGAAGGACCGCTGGAATCGGATAATGGCGCCTATGGCCTGTATCCGCTGCAATCCCAGAATGTCCTGCTGGAAAACAACTATGCTGCGGGCTCTGCAGATGCAGGTATTTATGTCGGCCAGTCCAGGGATGTGGTCATTCGTGACAATGTTGCCGTGCGAAACGTCGCCGGGATCGAAGTCGAAAACACCATCAATGCCGATGTGTATAACAACATGGCTACCGGGAATACCGCGGGGATCCTGGTATTTGACCTGCCAGGCCTGACCAATGCCTATGGTGGCAATGTCCGTGTCTTCAATAACACCGCCTATGCCAACAATGCTCCCAATGTCGGAGCCGGTGCGGTAGGCATTGCACCTCCGGGTACTGGCATCCTGGTGTTCGCCACCAGCGATGTGGAAATTTATAACAACGACATCACCGATAACGAAACCACCGCCATCGCCATTGCCAGCTATCTTCTCGCTGACGATGACCTGGCCAATTACCCCAGCAAGTATGGGCAGGCCATGACCAATGGCTGGACCCCGCTGGTCCGCAACGTTTATGCGCACAATAATTTTATCGCGCGCAACGGCACCAACCCCCAGGGCTCCCTGCTGGTCGACATTATCAACGGTTATACCTCACCGTATAACGCTAGCGGCATGGCCCAGGTATTCCCCGCCATTCTTTATGATGGTGTGGGCGAACTGCTCGCCAATGCGGGGCAACTGGTAGCGTTTCAGGACTTCATTCCCGCTGGCTCTCAAGCTGAGGCAGACGGTGTGAGCTATCAGCCCTACGGCCAGGAAGACCAGATCTGTGCCAACGATAATGTCAACGGCAACCCGGCCACGAGCTACGACGACGTTAACACCGGCCAGGTTTTCGGCACCGACCCATTAGACCCCAACAACTGGAATGCAGGTTTCACTGCCCCCGTTCCCAGCTTGCTGATCGAGCCCATGATCGGCTCCTCACTCCTGAACTGCGCGCACAATCGCCTGCCGCCCTCCACCGCCAGCATCAACGGTGTGGTCTATGGCTGCACTGGCGATGACCTTTCTGAAGCGGCATGCGCACTTTAATCCCGCTGGCATGTGCAGGAGGCGAACCAACGTTCGCCTCTAATCAGCCACACCATGCGCAACGAGAATTGATTGAGTGAGTGGTTACCATGAGCAACTCAAAATTTAGCAACCCAGCACGCAAGGCCCTGGTCTTTGCAATAGCGGTGTCTGCTCTCGCAGCCTGTGATGTCGACATCGGTAAAGACGGGCTCACCATCAACAAGGATGATGACGTCAACTATGTTCCCGGCACTCCCGATGAGCCATCAGAAACCGCTGAATGCGGTGGCACCCGATCAGGCGTGAACTGGGGCGCTCTGCTGAGCGAGAACTGCCCCAAACTGTCGGACTACAACTTGTTCGCGGACAGTAGCGACCCGACCCGGAACCCGAACACCGGCGGCATTCCCTATGACCTGTCCACCCCGCTATTCACGGACTACGCGAGCAAATACCGGTTTGTGTTCATTCCTGAAGGAGAAAAAGCCACCTACAGTGAACACGAAGCCTTCGATTTCCCCGTGGGCACCGTGCTGGTGAAAACTTTTGCCATGCCGGCGGACACTGCCAACCGTGGCGAGAACGAAACCATCATCGAAACTCGCCTGCTGATTCACCGTGACAACGGCTGGGTCGCACGCCCTTATTACTGGGACTCGGAAGCAGATGCGTCTTTGGCCATCGCTGGCAAAAGCGTCGAGAACATGACCACGCAGCATAACGGTCAGACACTGACCTTCACCTATGCGGTGCCCAAGGCCTCCTCCTGTACCTCCTGTCACTCGGTGGTACCGCTGCTGCAAGGCTCGGAGGATCAGCGTCAACCGATCTTCAAACCCATCGGTCCAAAGGCCCGGTACCTGAACAAAGACTTCGACTATGAAGGCTACAACAGGAACCAGCTGGCTTACTGGGAAGAACAGGGTGTGTTGGAGGGTTTGCCTGAATCCATGAGCGAGGTGTCACAAGCACCGCTCTTCAGCAACGCCCAGGACCCCGCACTGCTGGCGCCGGAAGCCCTGCATGATGCCGCCAAGGCCTATCTGGACATCAACTGTGCCCACTGTCACCGCTCCGAACTGACCCTGCCTGAGCCCCTGTACGCAGGCCCGGCCGGCAGCAGTGGTTTGCAGATGGAATACAACCGCGAATACGCAGATGACCCGACCCGATTCGGCGCCTGCAAGATTCCGGTTGCCGGTGGCAGCCCGGATTACCCCCTGGGCGATGTCGTCCCCGGCGCAGCGGAGGAGTCCTACCTGTTGTTCCGCATGAACACCACCGACCCACGACACAAGATGCCGGAATTGGGCCGCAGTGTGATCCATCAAGAAGGCGTTGCCCTGATCCGTGAGTGGATCAATCAACTGCCGGATGCGGCTTGTTCACCCTGATTAACAAGGATGAGGACGCGCGCTGCGCGTCCTTTTGATTTTCAGTCACTGAGTGAGCATGAGAGCGGACCTGAGCCAGCATACGCTAATGGTGCATGGGTGTGTTTAGGTTGATTCTAGTTGCTTGAGGAAAGACCTTGATAGTTTGCTATGCCAAACCTTACACCTGCGGCCTGAATTGTGGCGGATACGGATGGATCGGTATAGACAACCAAGAGAACTGCCGAACACAGCGGCAGACGCAGTGGTAGTAAGACGTAAAATCCAAGGGTAATTGGGTATAGCGGGCGCGAGTTATGGGTGGCCTTCCTTCTTTCCCATACCTTAAAGGTACCGGGCATAAGAATAGTCTTATACAGCTAAGAAACTACAAAGCATCTAAGCCATCCCCAATTCACAGGCAACCCCAATTAATTTCGGCAGGAGATCACCCAATTGGCAGGCTCCCTAATTACCGGCAGGAGTAGACCCCGAAAGACCTAACGAATTAATCGCCGAAGCCAAGTTCAACGAGAAAGAATATGATCAACACCAGAAAAACCAAAGCATCCCAGAATTTCATCTATTTCATCAAAACCAACCTTTCTCTCTTCTTCCATATATCTCAAAACCCCATATTTAGCATGCTCAGCATTCCGAGAAGAAATAAAGTCATACAAATGCATAGACCCTGTTGGACTATAATCCTGCATGCCCATCATTTCATCAAAAACTGTATCCAAAAAAACTTTTCCTTTTTTTGACTCCAGCATATAAGGATTAACTACATAAGAAGAAATTTCACTCGCCACTTTTTTATCTCTATCCATCAAAGACAAAAAACTCTCACCATATAAATCGTCTATGCCTGCATCATTTAAAAGCTGATCAAGTGATTCAGCATCAGATTCTGCGAATATTTTCCCTGCGTATTTTCTTTCAAAATCAAGACATGTTTGATCCGCGCTGGATACACTGTAAAGCGAAAAAAATAATATCCCAACGGAAAGCAACCTCATCATCAATCCTTAATACCTGAATATAAATGAACGCTACAGCTTGAATTTCGAACATTTAGTCATTTAGGGGACAGGCGCGCCTTTAGGGGACACGCATAAATTCAATCACCCAACAATACATTACCATCCTCCAAGACTCTGCCCCCAAACCCATTTTCGCCCCGTCGTTTCCGCGAACGCTTTCAGTTTATCAAGCGCCCCAACAGCAACAGGCTGGTGTCGCTTTCTTGGCCGCATATGGGACAGCCATGCAACCTCATCAATACCCAGCCGATCCAACACTCCCGCTGCCTGGTGGGATATCGCTCCTCGCTTGTCACCCCGTACCGCCCTACCCGTGCTATCCACTAATTCCAGATAATCCATCAATCTGAATCGGCATACAGTTTCTTCTTCATCTGCTTCAATCGTGTGGGCATCAACCAGAGTCATAAGAGAGGGTTTCTTTCTCGCCCCAGCTGCGTGATGGAGCGCCTGCGAGCGCTGCTGGATGGAGGTGTAGTCCG
>OBIY01000157.1_pt1 | contig 29619 bp, 34 predicted proteins | sample 1519841 | NCBI WGS metagenome assembly OBIY01 (sample SAMN03019774, study PRJEB22545) | beach sand metagenome | biome: beach; feature: sea beach; material: beach sand | place: USA: Municipal Pensacola Beach, FL | collected 2010-07-30 | depth 30-40 cm m
GCTGGGTTCACAATCAACTCACAACGAAAACCGAACAGCTCACCGGAATAGCTATCCAATCAACCAGAGAACAGCCACAGCTGGCGTGGACGAGCCGCTAGTCGGCCTCCTCAATCCAGTGCATCTGAATGGCTTCAAGAATACGTTCATTACATCGCTCAGGGTCACCTTCAAAGCCATCAAGCGCCATCACCCACTCACGCAAATCCGTAAAGCGGATGTGTTGAGGATCTACATCCGGCATTTTTTCGCTAAGCGCAATGGCAATATCCAGCGAGTCAGTCCATTTCATAAGTCACCTAGTGATTTTCCGAAACCATATTGACAGTATATTTGGGAATTTCGATAACGAGATCTTTATCCGTTACCTTCGCCTGACAACTCAACCGCGAGTCCGGGTCAAGACCCCAGGCTTTATCTAAACAGTCATCTTCAGCATCCGAAGGCTCATCAAGAGAATCAAGGCCCTCTCGCACATAAACATGACAGGTCGTACAAGCGCAGGACTTCTCACAGGCATGTTCCAGCTCAATGCCGTGCTCCAATAAAGAGTCCAGTACCGAAATACCAGACTCAACCTTGATGACAGTACCATCCGGACACAGTTCTTCATGAGGGAGAATAATCAACTGGGGCATACTGCATACTCACTTTTCATTCGTTTGTTTTTCCACATCATCAACACGCCGACCTGTGATCATTTTTTGAACGCTCGCATCCATTCGCCGGGCGACGTAGGACTCACTGGCTTTTTCCAGTGCATCTCTTGCGATTTTAAGCGCTCGGGAGTCCCCCTTCTGGAGGCTGTCGAGCAGGTCTTGCCGCTTGTTCAGTAATGTACTTTGTTCTTCGTGTGTCAGAAACTCTGTCCCATCTCGAGATAACGCTGAGTCGAGGGCAAGGATCACGCGTTCAGCTTCGACTTTTTGCTCCCTGAACTGTCGCTCCTCAAGGTCCTCTTGGGATCGGGCAATGGATTCTCTCAGCATGCCTTCTATTTCGTTTTCCGTCAGTCCATAAGAAGGCTTAACATCAATACCCGCTTGCACACCACTGGTTTTTTCTGTCGCTGTCACTGTGAGTAAACCATCGGCATCCACTTGGAATAACACTTGGATGCGTGCGGCACCAGCCACCATCGGTGGAATACCGGTTAAGTTAAACCGCGCCAGGGAGCGGCACCCCTCAACAGTATCCCGCTCGCCTTGGACGACATGCAGCGACATCGCCGTTTGTCCATCTTGATAAGTAGTGAATTCTTGTGCTCTGGCAACAGGGATAGTGGAATTACGGGGAATAATTTTTTCAACCAAGCCGCCCATGGTTTCAATGCCAAGCGACAGTGGCGCAACATCCAATAACAGCATGTCTCCAGCCGCGTGGTTACCGCTGAGCGCGGCCGCCTGGATAGCTGCACCATAAGCAACAACCTTGTCAGGGTCTACACCTGTGAGGACGTCTTGACCAAAAAAATCACTCACACGCGTTTGCACGTGGTTGCTCCGAGTTGACCCTCCAACCATCACAACCGCTTTAACATCAGCAGGCGATAAGCCTGCGTCTCTCAATGCTCGCCGACATGGCGTTAACGTACGGGAAATAAGAGGGTCAACCAGTGTATTAAATTGCTCCCGGCTCAATATTCCTTTCCATGTTTCCCCTGACGCCAGCGGCAAAGTCAGAACGGCTTCAGGTGAGTGACTGAGTGTATGTTTCGCTGAGTTAGCCAAGCGCATCGCTTGCCGGCGTGACACCGACTGAGCCGCTTCTCCAGCTTGCTGTAATAGCCATTCAGCCACAACACTATCGAGGTCATCACCGCCCAATGCGCTATCTCCGGCCGTTGAAAGCACTTCAAAAACACCTTTGTTCAGTCGCAAAATTGAGATATCAAAAGTGCCACCACCCAAGTCGTAAACCGCTACGATGCCGTCTTCGCCTTGATCAAGTCCATAGGCGATTGCCGCTGCAGTCGGCTCGTTCAGTAGCCGAAGAATGTGTACGCCGGCAAAACGGGCCGCATCTTTAGTCGCCTGCCTCTGTGCATCATCGAAATAGGCGGGCACGGTTACAACAGCTCCCATTAACTCGGCATCCAGCGTTTTTTCCGCCCTTTTCTTGAGCACGGATAAAATTTCGGCCGAAATTTGCGCAGGCGTAAAGTCACCAGCGGCTGTCCGAATCCGAGGCACGCCAGAGCTTGTATCAACCAGCTGATAACCGGATGTTTTGACACTATGGTCCAAAGCACTTCGGCCCATAAGCCGCTTGATAGAGACAATAGTATTGTGAGGATCATCCGCGGCTTTCGCTAACGCAGCGTAGCCTACTTCCGGCTGCTCGCCTGCTGTGAAGCTCACAACGGAAGGTAAAAGTTCTCGGCCTTGCTCATCGGCCATCGCCTGCGGTTTGCCATCCTGTAAATAGGCCACCAGAGAGTTGGTGGTCCCCAAATCAATGCCAACAGCACTCTGCTGCTGGTGAGGAACAGGTGACTGCCCAGGCTCTGCTATTTCAAAAAGTGCCATTAATTACCTTCTTCTAATTCGGTAGCCAAGTCATCTACCTCCTGTTTAAGCCTGTCAAAAAATTGCCATTGATTGACAATGCGCTTGGCGTCCTCAAAAGCTTTGCTGGAAAACGATTCACTGAATTGCTGCTTGAGCGCCTCGGTTCTAACAACCACATCGTTTGCAAATTGATCAAGCGCCGCGAACGGGTCTTGAATTTGAGATATGGCCTCCAACTGCTCACGGAGTTCCATCTGCTCCATTAATATCGCCGGTTCTGTGACTGACGCTCCTTGCTCTGCAGAGGCAACCTCATACAATTGCAATAAATACTGAGCGCGCGATAAGTCACCTTTTAAGACGTGATACGCTTCATTTGCGTAAGCCGCCAATTGGCCAGCCATAACGCGCTCACGAGCTAATGCCGTTGCATACCGGTCTGGATGCGCTACTTTCTGCAAGTGTAAATACTTGTCGTTCAGAACAGACTGATCGAGGGGAAATTGTTCGGGAAGTTCAAACAATTGGAAATAATTACGCTCCAAGATGGCTAGAAGAGGCACTGGCTCTGTCATGGTAACTTCGGTTTTACGTAGGGGGCCGCTTGTTCAACCAAGCGGCTGAGTAAAGAATAAACAGTAAGTCTTGCGGGACAGGCGGCTAAACGGTAAAACTTTCACCACAGCCACACTGCTCAGAAACATTTGGGTTATTAAACTTAAACCCTTCATTTAAACCTTCTTTGCAGAAATCCAATTCGGTCCCGTCCAGGTATAGCAAACTCTTAGCATCCACAATGAGTCGTACACCACGTTCGTCAAACACGACATCACCCTCATCCAGCTCATCAACAAACTCAAAGACATAAGCCATTCCCGAGCACCCAGAACTGCGGACACCTAGGCGGACACCCAGACCTTTGCCCCGTTTTTCCAGGTAGGTTTTCACCCGGTTAGCTGCCGCCTCTGTCAGTGAAATTGTCATCTCTGCCTAAACCTTCCTAAATTTACTCTACGGCCTGTTTTTTTCTGATGTCCGCAATTGCCGCAGCAATGGCGTCTTCGGCGAGCACAGAGCAATGAACTTTAACTGGCGGTAATGCCAATTCTTCGGCAATGTCCATATTTTTAATGTCCGCTGCCTGATCCAGTGTTTTACCTTTAACAAGTTCAGTCACGAGTGATGACGATGCAATCGCAGAACCACAGCCATAGGTTTTGAATTTGGCATCTTCGATGATGCCGGCATCATTGACTTTAATTTGCAAGCGCATGACATCACCACAGGCTGGCGCACCGACCATACCTGTACCAACGCTTGGGTCTTCTTTGTCCAGTGTTCCAATATTTCGTGGATTTTCGTAGTGATCAATGACTTTGTCACTGTAAGCCATGGGTAAATTCCTCTGTTATATCTAACCAGTTATCAATGTGCGGCCCATTCGACAGCACTTAAATCAACACCTTCTTTGTACATATCCCATAAGGGAGATAACTCCCGCAATCGGTTCACGGCGGCTTTTATGCTTTCAACGGTTGCATCAATGTCTGCCTCTGAAGTGTAACGACCAATGGAAAACCGGATTGAACTATGGGCCAGTTCATCATTCATACCCAGCGCCCGCAACACGTAAGAAGGTTCAAGGCTGGCGCTGGTACAGGCAGAACCGCTGGATACCGCCAATCCTTTCAGGGCCATCATCAAGCTTTCACCCTCGATGTAATTAAAGCTCATGTTAACGATACCGGGCACATAGTGTTCTCGCGAGCCATTCAAATAGGTCTCTTCAATACCGTCGAGTCCGTTTATTAAACGCTCTCTCAACCCATGTATACGCCGAGACTCCAGTTCCATTTCTTCATTTGCGATCTGAAAGGCTTCTCCCATCGCCACAATTTGATGAACAGGTAATGTGCCTGAACGCATTCCCCGTTCGTGTCCACCACCGTGCATTTGAGCCTCAATCCGAATGCGCGGCTTGCGGCGAACATATAAGGCGCCAATACCTTTAGGCCCATAAATTTTATGGCCCGAAAATGACATAAGATCGACATTGAGCTGTTCAACATCAATCGGCAGTTTACCCGCGCTTTGTGCGGCATCTACGTGGAATACTATTTTATTTTCACGACAGATCTGGCCAATGGAAGCAATATCCTGAACGACACCGATTTCATTATTAACCTGCATGACCGAAATCAATGTGGTGTCTTTACGAATTGCGGCTTTTAGCTTGTCCAGGTCGAGTAAGCCATCAGGTTCCGGGTCCAGATAAGTGACCTCATAACCCTCACGCTCAAGCTGTCGGCATGTATCTAGAACTGCCTTATGCTCAGTTTTAACCGTAATCAAATGCTGACCTTTACGCTTATTAAAATGCGCAGCACCCTTGATTGCGAGGTTATCTGACTCCGTCGCACCGGAAGTCCAGATGATCTCACGCGGATCGGCTTTGATTAGGTTTGCGACCTGCTGGCGCGCATGATCCACAGCCTCTTCCGACTCCCAACCGTACACGTGGGAACGCGAGGCCGGATTACCAAACTTCCCTTCAATCGTCAGGTATTCAGACATTTTATCTGCAACACGTTGGTCGACCGGGGTGGTCGCCGCATAGTCAAGGTATATTGGCCTGTGGGCTATCATATCTATTTTACTCTTTTCCGTATTTCTTCAAATTTTAAAACGAGTTCTTCGCTTAGCTGGAAGCCAGTTCACTCAGGACTTTGACTTCATTTACGTCCTGATCCTCTCCTTGTTCCAAAGCACTTTTGTGCAATAAGTCGGCTAAAGAAATGCCTTCAAGGAAACCATTAATTTGGTCGCTTAAATTCCGCCATAGCTCATGAGTCAGACACCGCTTGTGGTTCTTACAGTTCTCTTTCCCTCGGCAGCTGGTGGCATCCACGCTTTCGTCCACAGCTTTGATAATACTCGCAACCGTAATCACTTCTGCCTGCTTGCCAAGCTGATACCCTCCTCCTGGGCCCCGCACACTTTTAACCAGACTATTTTTCCTCAATTTGGCAAAAAGCTGTTCAAGGTAGGAGACGGATAAGTGCTGTCTGTTTGCGATATCGGCCAAGGTCACGGGCCCCATGTGGACATGTAAAGCCAAGTCCAGCATAGCTGTGACAGCATACCGACCTTTTGTTGTTAATTTCATTATCCGGGTTCACCAAATGCTTTGTAGGTTATCTTATGTACTACTCTACATAACCCAGCAATTTAGTCAAGTATTATTTATCTGATCTTTGCTTCGGCCATCATTGCAGTCTAAATGAATATTACAGGCAGGCAAGTCTTTGATATCTTCACCATATTTATGCAGTACGTCTGCCATTTCCTGAATCCGCTCTTCCATTTGGTGAATATGGTCGAGCATACCGTTGATGGCATTGGCTACCGGGTCTGGCATATCCCGGGTTGCCCCGTAGGCGTCAAAACCCATTTTCTCAGCCATTTGCTCTCTAATGCGCTGCCGGTCATTATTATTCTCACGCATGACTTCGCGTCCCGGCACACCAACAATGGTAGCAAACTCGGGCACCGCTTTGACTACAACAGCGTTTGAACCAATCCGTGCATTATCGCCCACTTTAAACGGCCCGAGCACTTTAGCGCCGGCGCCTACGACGACATTATTGCCAATTGTGGGATGGCGTTTACCTTTCTCCCAGGATGTGCCTCCCAGCGTTACACCTTGATACAAGGTCACATCATCGCCAATCTCGGTCGTCTCACCAATGACCACGCCCAAGCCATGATCGATAAAAAACCGGTGCCCAATTTTCGCTCCTGGATGAATTTCAATCCCTGTTAACCAGCGCGCAATATTCGACCCGAACCGCGCCAGCCATTTCAGACCAATCGACCAAAGTTTATGATTGACTCGATGAAAAATCAGGGCATGGACACCCGGATAGGCTGTCATTACTTCCCAAACGTTTCTTGCAGCTGGGTCTCGGTCAAAAACGCTTTGCACATCTTCACGAATCAACTTCCACATGAGGGATACCCGTTCTTAATCCAATAACCAATCAATTTAGTTGGAATTATACGCTAGTTAAAAGCACCTCATCGAAGAGATTTTGTTTTATCCAGCGTGGACGTCAACACCCCGCGTAAGATATTCACTTCATTGCGCGTTAGATGTGCACGGCTGTAGATACGCCGTAACCGCCGTTTTAACTGCCCAGGGTTTTGTGGATCAAGGAACTCAGTGGCAACCAACGCCTCCCATAGGTGACTGAAAAATCCTTCCATCTGCTCATGCGTCGCCCTCTCCTCAGCATTTTTGTCTCTCGTCACAACATCCGAGCAACTTAAAAAGAGTTCATAGGCCACAATCTGTACGGCAGATGCTAAATTTAAAGACGTATAGTCTTGAGAGGTTGGAATATTCATCATCGCATGACACAAATCCAACTCTTCATTTTTTAAGCCACTGCGCTCTCGGCCGAAGACGATTGCGATATCTCCCTCACTGGCATGATGGCTCACCTGCTGGGCGCATTCGCGCGCTGACAGCAGTGGCCACTCTATCCGTCGTTGGCGCGCACTGGTTCCAACGATGAAGGAGCACCCTTCAAGCGCTTCGTTTAAAGACTGACAAACCTGAGCCCCAGCGAGAACATCATCTGCTCCTGAGGCTCTTGATGTGGCCTCGGCACTCGGATAGGTCAATGGGTTAACCAGGTACAGCCGCTCCAGAGACATTGTTTTCATGGAACGCGCTACCGCACCAATATTCCCTGGATGGCTGGTTTCAACAAGTACAACGCGCACACGTTTTTTCAAAAATGATGACAATAAAATTCACCTCAAAGAATTGAATAAATTTTGCTATTCTACCCGTCCTTCGAACAATTAACGAAAGGCATCTCCCATGCACCCCATGTTATCCATCGCGGTCCGGGCAGCACGTGCTGCCGGAAATCATATAGCCCGGCATGTTGACCGTGTTGATCAACTCACTGTAAAAACTAAAAGTCGCAATGACTTTGTCAGCGAAGTCGACCAAAAAGCGGAAGAAATTATTCTAGAAACCCTCCACCGCAGTTATCCTCAGCACGGATTCCTGGGCGAGGAGTCTGGCACTCACCAAGGCGACAGCGAGTACATTTGGATCATCGATCCACTTGACGGCACGACTAACTTTCTGCACGGTATTCCACACTTTGCCGTTTCTATCGCACTTAAGCACAAGAACACACTCGAACACGGCGTAATCTACAACCCCATCTCTCAAGAGCTCTACACAGCCTCACGAGGCAGTGGTGCTTCACTTAACAACCGTCGTATTCGTGTCAGTGGGCGCAATGGCCTCAATGGTACTGTACTGGGAACAGGCTTCCCCTTCCGCCAAAATACGGATGTTGAAAATTATCTGCCTACACTGGGGGAGTTCATGAGCAAAACCGCCGGCATCCGCCGAGCAGGCTCCGCCGCACTTGACCTGGCATTTGTTGCCGCGGGACGACTGGATGGTTTTTGGGAGCTGGACTTGAAACCCTGGGATGTTGCCGCAGGTGCGCTATTAGTCCAGGAAGCAGGCGGATTGGTCAGCGACATGAAGGGCGGTGATCAGTGGCTGGAGTCAGGCGACATTGTGGCCGCATCACCCAAAGTATTGACGGAGATGCTTCAGATACTTAATCCAAGGTAGACAAAGCAAACTGCTACTCAACGCAACACATTGGCAGACGTGGCTAATGCTTAAGGCAAGTCATCCAGCTCATCACCTTCTTTTTCAATCGGTATCAAATCCTGTTTACTGATGCCAAGCGCCAATACACCACTACTGGCGATATAGATAGAGGAATAGGTTCCTACAACCACCCCGACAATGAGCGCCATAGCGAAGCCACCAATCACTTTGCCTCCAAACAAAAACAAGGCTAACAATACCAGTAAGGTGGTCAGCGATGTGATCAGAGTCCGGGACAAGGTCTGATTAATCGAAATATTAATCACTTCTTCCGGCGTTCCTTTGCGCAATTTGCGGAAATTTTCCCGAATCCGGTCAAACACAACGATCGTATCATTCAGAGAGTAACCAATCACGGCCAGCAACGCTGCGAGTACAGTTAAATCAAACTCCATTTGTGTGATGGAAAAAATACCCAGCGTAATTACAACATCATGCACTAAGGCGGCAACAGACCCAACAGAAAACTTCTTTTCAAACCTTAACCAGATATAAATCACGATGCCGACCAAAGCATAAAGCATGGCCAACCCACCTTGCTCCCGTAACTCTTCACCTACCTGGGGGCCAACAAACTCAACCCTTCTCATGGACACTGCTTCACTTGAGGTTGTCTGCAAAATATCCAACACTTGCTGGCTTAAGGCCGCACTATTCACGCCTTCACGAGGCGCTAGCCGGACGAGCACATCACTCGCCGAACCAAAATTCTGCACCAGCGCATCGTCAAAATCATTGTCCACCAATGCCCGGCGAACATCGGCAAGATTTACCGGGCTTTCGTACCCAACCTCAATCAAATAACCGCCGGTAAAGTCCAACCCAAGACTCAAGCCACGGGTAAAAAGTGATCCCAGGGAAACCGCCATCAAGATCAGTGAAAGCACCATCGCCAGGCGGCGCCTACCCATGATGTCAAACCCTGCTCGATTCTCTGTCTTTGCCGTGCTATTCATGCTGCCCTCTTAAATCGCGAGACGTTTGACTTTACGCCCACCATAAATCAAATTGACCAAAGCGCGGGTCCCGATAATCGCTGTAAACATGGAAGTGATGATCCCGATAGACAGCGTGATCGCAAAGCCTTTGATCGGCCCGGTGCCAAAGCTAAAAAGTACAATGGCTGCAATCAGTGTTGTGATGTTGGCGTCCGCAATGGTTGCGACCGCTTTTTCGTAACCGACGTTAATGGCCGCTTGCGTCGAAGCACCTGTGCGCAACTCTTCTTTGATGCGTTCAAAAATAAGTACATTTGCATCCACCGCCATACCAACCGTCAGAACAATCCCAGCAATGCCCGGCAGTGTCAGCGTCGCCTGCAGCGTAGACAGCACAGCGACAATGAGCACGAGGTTTACAACCAGCGCCAAATCGGCAACCAAGCCAAAGACGCGGTAATAAATCACCATAAAGACCAGCACCAACGCGAGGCCAATCAATACGGAATTCAGCCCTTGGTCGATATTTTCCTGACCGAGGCTTGGGCCAACAGTGCGCTCTTCGATGATCTCAATCGGAGCCTTAAGCGCACCAGCCCTCAATAACAACGAGAGATTCCGTGCTTCGGCGGAGGTTAAGCCCGTAGTCTGAAACCGGTGGCTAAGCACATCGCGAATTGTCGCCGCACTGATCACTTCTTCAACGTGGACACGCTTTTTCACCCAATCGCCATTTTCCTCTACCGTTTCCACCCGATTTTCAATAAAGACGACCGCCATTAAGTTGCCGACATTATCGGCGGTCACCTTCTGCATACGCTTGGCGCCTTGCCCATCCAAAGTGACAAAAACGGCGGGAGAGCCGGATTGCTGGTCAATACCCGAGGAAGCGTCTTTAATTTGATCACCGGTCACAATCACGCTGCGTTTCAGTAGAATCGGCGAGCCATCTTCACGCATTTTGTAAAGGCGGGCATTAGCTGGCACCCGGCCTGTGCGCTCAGCATCACGCCAATCAGTGGCCGTTCCCTGTACAAGCCGATACTCCAGCGTTGCCGTGGCGCCCAAAATCTCCTTAGCTCTGCCGGTATCCTGTACACCCGGCAACTGCACAACAATGCGATCAAGGCCTTGTTGCTGAATCAGTGGTTCTGCAACACCCAGCTCATTAACACGATTACGCAAGGTAACGATGTTTTGCTGTAGAGCGGATCGCTGTTCCTCCCGTAGGGCGTTTTCGTTTAGTTGCGCGTAAATGTACCAGGCCCGTTCATTTTCAGCCGTCGTCAAATCCAGCTCTCGGTATTCCCTGCTGAGTGTTTCCAGACCTTGATCACGTGTTTGCTCATCGGCAAAACGCACTTCGAGCTTACCTTCATCATACTTAACACCACGGTAACGAATCTTCGACTCTCGCAGATAAGTGCGGAAATCACCCACGTAGCGTTCCAGCGCCTGACTCTCCGCGGATGCCATATCAACCTGCATCAAAAAGTGAACACCACCACGAAGATCAAGCCCTAAAAACATAGGTGCTGCAAATGAACGTAACCACTCCGGCGTCGCCGGGACGAGGTTCAACGCGACCGTATACCGATTACCCAAGGCAATACTGAGTGCATCTTTTGCACGCAATTGATCTTCAAGCTGTTCAAAACGCAGGACGAGGGTTTCCTGCTCAAGATACACAGTGAATGATTCGATGCGCGCTTCTTCGAGTACCTCTTTCACCTGTTGGGTCAGGGTTTCATCCAATGCAGCGGTTCGGGCACGAATCTGAACAGCCGGGCTATCCCCGTAAATATTAGGCAACGCATAGACAAGGCCAACCAGCACAACGACCAAAACCAACAGGTATTTCCATAGTGGATAGCGGTTCATAGTTTTCCTATTCGAACGAATACAGCCAGACAAAACCCGGCCGTTTTACAGGTTTTTCAACGAACCTTTTGGTAACAAAGCGCCAATCGCTGACTTCTGGACTTTGACTTGCGTATTATCTGCAACTTGCAACAAAATGAAGCTGTCTCCCACTTCAAGAATGGTGCCGGCCAAACCTCCGGTTGAAACCACTTCATCGCCTTTATTCAAGGCCTCCAACATTGCTTTGTGTTCTTTAGCCCGCTTTTGTTGTGGCCGAATGAACAGAAAGAAAAAAACGACCAAGAGTAAAATCGGCAAGAGCATCCCAAACAGGTCGCCACCGCCCGGCCCTGCGCCTTCGGCATATGCATTTGCTATGAAAAAATCCATGATATTTCCTTAACGGTTTAACTTAAAAGTTTAATTATGACACAGCCTCGGTTTTTTCCCGAGCTGAATAAAATGCATTAGCAAACGTATGCACGCTTCCCGCTGCAATTGCTTGTCGCAACCCTGCCATCAATTGCTGATAATAATGAAGATTGTGGAGGGTATTCAGACGCGCACCGAGTATTTCATTACAGCGGCTCAAATGGTGTAGATAAGCTCGACTGTAATGGCGACAAGTGTAACAGTCGCAGCTTTCATCGAGTGGGCGAATGTCTGTTTTGTAACGTGCGTTGCGCAAGCGCAGAACGCCTTCCTTTACGAATAAAAACCCGTTCCTCGCGTTCCGCGTCGGCATCACACAATCAAACATATCAACGCCTCGCAATACCGCCTCGACAATATCCTCAGGCTTGCCCACTCCCATTAAGTAGCGGGGGGCATCAGCCGGCATCAAAGGTAGGGTAAAGTCCAGCATTTGCTCGCGTTCATCTTTGGTTTCACCCACGGCAAGTCCACCAACCGCATACCCATTAAAGCCTATTGATGTGAGTTGCTGGACCGACTCAGCGCGCAGATTTTCGTAGACGCCTCCTTGGACAATGCCAAATAAGGCAGCTGGATTGTCGCCATGCGCAGCCTTGCTCCGGGCAGCCCAGCGCATGGATAATGCCATAGATTCGTATGCCTGCTTTTCTGTTGCCGGATAAGCCGTGCACTCATCAAAACACATGACAATGTCAGATCCTAAGTCCCGCTGAACCTGCATGGAGGTTTCTGGATCCAGAAAAACTTCGGAGCCATCAATGGGGGATTGAAATCGCACTCCGGCCTCTGTCAGTTTACGCATTTTGGCCAGGCTGAAAACCTGGAATCCGCCGGAGTCTGTCAGAATCGGCTTGTCCCAGTGCATAAAATCGTGCAAATCCCCATGCTGCCGGATAACCTCTGTGCCGGGCCTCAACATCAAATGGAAGGTGTTGCCCAAAATAATTTCCGCACCGATGCTGTCCAACTCTTCGGGCGTCATGGCTTTTACCGTACCGTAGGTCCCCACCGGCATAAAGGCCGGCGTTTCGATGATACCTCGCGGGAAAGTAATCTGCCCTCTGCGAGCCAGGCCATCAGTTGCTTTGAGGGAAAACTTCATGACGCTGACCTCGCCGCCTGGCACGGAGTGATGAACATAGCATCTCCATAACTAAAAAAACGGTATGCCTGCCTGACCGCATGATTGTAGGCTGACATAACAGATGCGCGGCCTGCAAAAGCGCATACCAACATCAATAACGTCGATTCCGGCAAATGGAAATTGGTGATCATGGCGTCAACCACTCGAAAGGGCCACCCGGGAGTGATGAATACATCTGTCTCTCCATGGAATGGTTGCAGTGTCCCGTTTTGTGAAGCGGCTTCCAGGCTTCTCACCGCAGTCGTGCCACAGGCAATCACCCGACCACCCGCTGCTTTTGTCCGCAGGATTTTTTCACACACCGCTTCGCTGACGGCCACTCTTTCCGCATGCATGATGTGCTCTTCGATGTTATCCACCTGTACGGGCTTAAAGGTCCCGGCACCTACGTGCAATGTCACAAACGCACGCTCGATACCTTGGTGTTCAAGCTGGCTCAGCAAACGCTCATCAAAGTGCAATCCGGCTGTTGGCGCAGCGACAGAACCTGGAATACGCGCATACACTGTTTGATAACGCTCCCGATCTCCCTGAAGATCTTCCCGTTTGATGTAGGGTGGCAGCGGGATATGTCCATGTGCATCCAGGTGATCGAGCACATCCGCCACACCTTCAAAATGCAACTCGAAAAGGGCACCATGCCGACGAACGACTTTGGCTTGCAGATCACCTTCAAAAAACAGCCGGGTTTCCGGTTTGGGGGCCTTACTGGCTCGTAAATGGCACATTGCTGTGTGTGGCCCAAGCACGCGTTCAACCAGCATTTCAACCGCACCCCCGGTTTCTTTTTGACCGAATAATCGTGCGGGAATGACACGGCTGTCGTTAAAAACCAGCAAATCATTGGACTGAATCAAAGTCGGCAAGTCTGAAAATTGGCGGTCAACCACGACCCCTGTCTCACCATCGAGACACAGCAGGCGGCTGCTTGTCCGTTCAGCCAGCGCCTCCTGGGCAATCAAATGTTCTGGCAACTCAAAATAATAGTCTGATCGTTTCATGCGCGCGCATGGTAACAATTTATTCCGCAACCAGCGAGTGATAGACTCTCGCTCGCGCCTTTCATACGCGAGCTGCAGGAAAAATATGATGTTGCAATTCCCTGAGATAGACCCGGTCGCCATCCAACTTGGCCCGCTGAAGATACACTGGTATGGCTTGATGTACCTGATCGGTTTTACTGTCACCTGGCTTTTAGTCCGTTACCGTATCAGCCGTAGAAACGACGGTCGCTGGACACTTGAAATGCCAGGAGACCTGTTGTTTTACTGCGTACTCGGCGTGATTCTCGGCGGCCGCCTGGGATATATTCTGTTTTATAATATGGGAACTTTTCTCGCCGATCCCTTGATTATCTTTCGTGTCTGGGAAGGAGGGATGTCTTTCCACGGCGGCCTGATTGGCGTTTTAATCGCCGCTTTGTATTTCTCCAGGAAAACCGGTCTGCGTTTCTTCGAAATCACAGATACCATCGCACCGGCGATTCCCTTGGCACTGGGGCTTGGGCGGTTGGGTAACTTTATTAACGGTGAACTCTGGGGCCGGGTGAGTGATGTTCCCTGGGCGATGGTCTTTCCCACCGGCGGCTCCTTGGCCAGGCACCCTTCTCAACTTTACCAGGCCGCACTGGAAGGGCTTGCCTTGTTTTTGATCTTGTGGATTTATTCATCGAAACCTCGCCCAAGCATGGCCGTCAGCGGCTTATTTTTAATCGGCTACGGTGCTTTCCGCTTTCTTGTTGAATTTTTCCGCCAACCAGATGCTCATATCGGTTTTGTCGCATTGGGATGGGCCACAATGGGCCAATTACTGACCATTCCCATGATTTTAATCGGAGCATGGATGATGTACGCAGCCTACCACCGCCCATCAACAGGATAAGTGATTATGCAGCAATATCTAGACTTAATGCGCCATATCCGGAACACAGGTGTAGACAAACAGGACCGCACCGGCACGGGCACACGATCTGTGTTTGGTTATCAAATGCGGTTTGATCTAAACGCAAGCTTTCCACTGCTGACCACTAAAAAATTGCACCTGCGCTCAATCATCTATGAGCTCCTTTGGTTTCTGAAAGGCGACACAAATATCCGCTATTTAAAGGAGAATAATGTCTCTATCTGGGATGAGTGGGCCGACGAAAATGGAGACTTGGGCCCTGTTTACGGCTACCAATGGCGCAGTTGGCCAACCCCTTCTGGCGAATCCATCGACCAAATCACAGAGGTCGTTCATGCCATTCAAACCAACCCGGATTCACGCCGACTCCTGGTTGTTGCCTGGAACCCGGCCGATGTCAACACAATGGCCTTGCCCCCTTGTCACTGCCTGTTTCAATTTTACGTTGCCGAGGGGCGTTTATCTTGTCAGATGTATCAACGCAGCGCCGATGTTTTTTTGGGCGTCCCGTTCAACATCGCCTCCTACGCTCTTCTGACGATGATGATTGCCCAGGTGTGTGACTTAAAGCCCGGCGAGTTCATCCACACACTCGGGGATGCACACCTTTACTCCAATCACATGGAGCAGGTAGAAACTCAGTTGCAACGCACTGTTAGGCCATTGCCCAACATGCGTTTGAATCCTGCCGTGAAAGACCTCTATGCCTTCACTTATGACGACTTTGAATTGCTGGACTACGACCCGCACCCGCACATTGCAGCACCGGTGGCTGTCTGAATGACGCTGGCAATGATCATGGCCATGGACCGGAATCGGTTGATTGGTAAAGATAACGGCCTACCTTGGCACCTGCCTGCTGACTTAAAGTACTTCAAACAGGTCACCATGGGAAAACCCATCATCATGGGCCGCAAAACATTTGAATCCATCGGTCGTCCGCTACCTGGCCGCGTCAATATTGTGGTCACTCGTTCCCCAGAGTGGCATCAGGATGGCTGCGAAACCGCCAATAGTCTGAAGCACGCCATCAAGCTGGCCAGACAATCCACCGAGAATACGGACGAAATCATGATCATTGGTGGCGCCTCCCTATGCCAAGAAGCCATGCCATACGTACAAACGCTTTATTTAACGATCATTGATCACGCCTTTGAAGGCGACACCTGGTTGGACAGCTTCCACGAAGAGGAATGGGTTGAAGAAACACGTCGTGAGTTTCCGCCGAACGAAACAGATTCACCCTACCCGCACGCTTTTGTTGTACTTAACCGTAAAGTCCCAGCTGCCCCTCTATGACAGAACAGGTTTCAGCGGGCATGCTTCGTCTTCAGGGTAGAATGGTCACCTGAACCCAGTCGTACCAGTCCGCATAAAAATAACCACCCTCCCCAATGTTAGGGTCAACGGTGCCTATTCGGCGGCGGCGCACTTCAATATCCACAACACAGCTTGCCTGCAGGTCCTGCTGGGTAAAAGGGGGCAAAAAAATGCTCGCCCGCCGTTCAAGATTGCCTGGGTCACTGGATAGCAACGCATCATTCACCTTGGTGCTTGTAATAATCATCTCACCCAGAGCATCGGTACAACGCGAGCTGACATGTCCAATCCGGAGTTCGGTCATATTATTCGAAGCAGGCGTCCAGCTGAGGGTCAAGATATCATCCCGACGAAACGTGGCCCCGGTTGCCGGAGACGTGATGGTCACAGGTGCCGGCAACGTCACACTCGAGTTAGGCGCATTCTTGCCATCCGGGCGATCAAGCGCAATTTTGAATTCTGTGTTCTCCGTGTCGATCGGGAAGTCTGACTTGTAGGTGATATCACCCAAAAGTTCTTTGTCCTCCCGCATGAGTTTGGTTTCGCCATTAGCGGTTGCCAACAACACATCCCCATTCACCAGCTCCAGAGGATTGGTAAACGAGCTATTACCCAGTGTTAATTCCGCTTCCAGATAACTCTGCCCATCGCCATGCGCTTCGACTGTGAACGCTGCCCGCATCCCTGATGTTTTCACATCATCTGAATCCACCGGTGTACAGGCCGATTGCCCTGCAATCGCCGTAATAAAAAAGAGCAACGATGCTGCCTGCGAAAAATGCAATCTCATGTTCAACCTGCGAGCTTAAATGAAACGTCAAAGCCGTCCTGCGTTAAACCGATGTTTTGGCTATGCCCGCCTGTAACAGCTCTGTGATGGCGTCATCATCGTAACCCAACTCACTCAATACCGCGCGGGTATTTTGTCCGAGCACGGGCGGGGCTGATTCATTGACTTGCTGCCACCCGGAAAAGCGCACGGGAAACGCGATATTGGGTACGTCTCCCCCTTTCGGATGAGGTTGGCTCAACCAGATGCCATCATGTTTGAGCTGCGGGTCTTCAAGCAAGTCCTGGTAGCTGTTAACCGGGCCACAGGGGAAATGTGCTTTACCCATGATATCCATCCATTCCCCTGTGGTCTTTTCTTTAAACCGGTCGGCAATCAGGGCACACAAATGGTCTTGATTTTTTACCCGGGATTGCGCATCGGCAAAAGCCGGATCCGCGGCTAACTCCGGTAAACCCAAACAATCACAGAGCGCCTTCCAGTGCTTTTCTACAGCAATGGAGACATTGATATAGGCGTCTTTGGTTTTAAAGCAATCGGTCACACTGGTGTAGGAGCGATTGCCCTTACGCGGCAGATTATCACCCTGCCCCAAAAACGTTGAAATCAGCATGGACTGCATGGCAACCGCAACATTAAACATGGAAATTTCAATCCGTTGCCCACCTTGCCCTTTCTCCCGACCCCACAAGGCCACCATGATCGCGTAGGAGGCATAAACGGCTGTATTCATATCGACAATGGCCACTGGGGAGCGCATGGGCCCTCCCTCGGCCTCACCGGTGAGAGACATCATGCCTGCCATACCCTGAAAAACCAGGTCGAGTCCCGGGCGATCTTTGTAAGGGCCCGAATCGCCGTAACCGCTGATCGCGAGATAAATAAGTTCAGGATTCAAGGCTTTCAAAGTGTCATAATCGATGCCCAGTTTAGCGGGCACGGATGGCGTGAAATTTTCGATCACCACATCTGCTTTGGCGCAAAGCGCGTGGGCCACTTTTTGTCCGGCCTCCGTGGTCAGGTTAAGCGCGATACTTTCTTTATTGCGATTGAGCGCCATGTAGTAACTCCCTTCATCGTTGATAAAAGGAGGACCTCCCTTACGTAACTCATCGCCGCCCAGGGGTTCAACCCGAATGACACGGGCACCCATATCTGCCAAATTCTGGGAACAATAGGGACCAGAGGCAATCATACTAAAATCAACCACAGTGATGCCTTCAAGTGGATGCTTCATAACTTATCCTTTTTGTTAAATACCTACTCGCCAGACAGTGCCCTACGTAAACGGTCGGGGATCACAACCGTTTTACCCGTGGTGACATTGGTACAGACTGTGACAAACTCAGCTTCGACATGGGGCTCGGTTTCACCGTCTTTAAGTAGTTGATAATGAAAGGTGAGGGACGTGTTGCCCAAGCGGGCAACACGAACAGTCACACGGCCACAATCATCGATTTTCAACGCTCGGTGGTACTCCGTGGTGATTTTGCGCCGAGGAAATGCAAAACCCATTGCCTCCATACGCAGAAAGTCCAACCCCAGAGTTTTCATCATCGAAAACTCGGCTTCTTCAAAGTAGCGCATCACCGCGGCAAAGTGAATCCACCGACTCGCATCTGTATCCGCCATATAGACTCTGAACGGAATACTGTGTGAAAGCATAACGCGAATCAGCGCCCGATAAATTCAGGCTTCTTCTTATTCAGGAAAGCATCCAGGCCAATCTGCACATCTTGCGAATACACATGCTTGGCCGCGATTCTGACTTCCATATCCAACCCGGTATCAAGGTCTACGCTTAATCCACGATCGACCAGAAACTTGGTGGATGCCAGCCCTACGGGACTTTTTGAAGCCAGAATCCCCGTCATCTCGCTCAGTTTTTCATCAACTTTGTCTGCCGGGACAACGGCATTAATCAATCCCCACTCTTCGGCTGTTTTCGCACTGATCCATTCGCCGGAATACAACAACCATTTCGCTCGCCGTTCACCGATAAGACGAGGTAACCGCTGCGTACCGCCACCACCGGCCAGTAAACCAAAATTGGCATGCTGATCACCAATGCGAGCATCTTCTGTAGCAATCGCCAAATCACAACACATAACCAGTTCCAACCCCCCGGCCAGCGCCATACCGTGAATGACAACGATACTGGGTTTGCTGCATGCTGCCAAACGGTTAAAGGCACGATACCAGCGCCGTAAAAACCGTTCAGTGGCACCCGGGTCTGCTTCGCTTCTTGGCAGAGCTTTGAGGTCTGCACCGGCGCAAAAAGCCTTACCGGTGCTTCTCAGTACAACAACGCGTACAGATTGGTTCTCCTCAATTTCACCCACATACTGCTCTAAAAGCTCCAAGCTTTCCGGGTGAAGTGCGTTGAGATGCTCTGGCCGGTTGAGGGTAATGGTCGCAACCGCACCTTCAAGGGATAACAACATGACTTTTGACATAAGGAATTACTCCATCCTGATGAATAAAAAAGGGTGCAGTGGTTGCCTTTTTATTTTTCGATACACCACCGGCTTAATGCGATCGATTATAGAGGCAAATGAAAGTCCATGAAAAGCGCCTGAATGTTCATCAAGATTTCGCTAGAATGCTAACCAATGATGAAAATTTTGGGAGGAAGGCTATGCGCTACCGTTTAGGAGACGACCGTGTTCAAATCTGCGGAGATGACTACTTCATCGCGGATAACGCCACTGTCATTGGCACAGTGATTATCGAAAACAATGTCAGCATCTGGTTCAATACCGTTATTCGCGGCGACAAAGACCTGATCACAATCGGCGAAGACAGCAACATCCAAGACGCTTCTGTTTTGCATACCGATGAAGGCGTCAAGCTGACCATCGGCAAGGGCGTTACAGTGGGTCATAAAGTCATGCTGCACGGTTGCACCATTGGTGATAACAGTCTGATCGGGATTAACAGCGTTATTCTGAATAATGCCGTCATTGGCAAAAACTGCCTGATCGGAGCCAACACCCTCATTCCGGAAGGGAAAGTCATCCCGGATGGTTCCATGGTCCTGGGCTCCCCCGGTAAAGTCGTTAAAACACTCTCACCCGAACAACAAGCCGGCCTGAAAAAAAGCGCCGACAGCTACATCCAGAATTTCAAGCGTTACAAACGCGAATTTCTGCTTGATGAATAAACACCTTATCCCCCGGAGACTTCATGGAAAACTACCTGAAACCTACTTTCTTTTTAGACAGTGACAACCCGAGCATCATCGAATACGCCCAACGCGTGACCCAAAACGCCACCAACGACATCGAAAAAGGCGTACAACTTTATTACGCTGTCCGAGATGACATCCGCTACAACCCCTACAACGTTGATATGAGTCGTCAAGGCATGCGGGCCAGCACTGCGCTGGAGAACGGAGAGGCCTTTTGTGTACCAAAAGCATTGCTACTTACAGCCTGCGCGCGCGCTGTGGGCATCCCCGCCAAGCTGGCCTTTGCCGACGTTCGCAACCACTTGAACTCAGACCGATTGAAAGAGGCCATGGGCGGGGAAACCATCTTTGTCTTCCATGGCATTACCATGATGTACCTGGATGGCAAGTGGACAAAGTCAACCCCTGCCTTCAACAAGGCTCTGTGTGATAAAACCAATGTGCATGCACTGGATTACGATGGGAAAAGTGACTCACTCTTCCACCCCTTCGACAAATCGGGCAACAAACACATGGAATACGTCCAGGATCGCGGTGAATTTGATGACTTCCCCTACGAAACGTTTATCAAAGCACTCGCAGACCATTACCACGGCATTGCGGATTTAAAGCAACTGCTCAAAGGCGCAGAGGGCTATTCTGCGGAAGACTTCGAAAATGAAGCCTATGCCGGCTAAGCACCCCACAGCATAGCACCGGCAAAGAAGGCCTCATCCAGAGGCCTTCCCACCTCAAGCAGGCTTTTGGATAATCAGCACATTCCCTAACAAAACCAGAGCAATCCCCACGACGGCCGGAGCGCTCCATTGGTAACCTTCAAACAAGGTTGAAACTGACAGAGCTACAACTGGAAACAAGACCGTCGCATAAGCCGCCCGATCCGATCCGATTCGCCCCAACAAAGTCAAATAAGCACCAAACGCCAACACGGTGGCGAACAGACTCAAAAATACTAACGAAACCGAATAAGGCCAACGCTCGTCATACGTCAACTCAATATCCGCCAAAAACACATACACCAATAAAAAGACTGTGCCATACAACATGCCATAGGCGTTACTCTGTAGCACGGGGATCGCCTGTTTCTGATTGCGCACCGATGCCATATTACCCAGTGAGGCCATGAATGTTCCTAAAAAAGAAAGGCCCAAGCCCACCAAAGCACTATGATTGTGGCTGATCTGGGCCAGTTCAGGCCAAAAAATCAACAAAATACCAACCAAGCCCAAACCCGCACCCATCATGACGGCCCGAGTAGTATTTTGGCCAAAGAAGATCGCCGCATTGAACATGTTCATGAAGACAATCGTGGAAAATATGACGGCAATCAACCCCGACGTTAACGTTGCCGAGGCCCAATAAAAAACAAGGTAATTCGTAGAGAATAAAAAAATTCCCTGCAAAGCGATAAAAAAATGGTCGCGAGGAGAGAATCTCATGGACTCCCCTCGCCAAAGGCAAAATACGATCATGATGACCGCCGCCATACCAAAACGGTAAACAATTGAAAGTTCGGGAGGCACCACACCCAGCTGGAAACGAATCGCAAACCAGGAAACACCCCAAATCAACACGGTTGCTATGTAAAGTACCGGTGTACTCAGCAGAATCGTCACCTTAAGTCCGTCCCTTCAAGCCTCTTGCCAGAAACACTTTCTTTTCATCCGCGCGCTACCTCACTCAGGCACACGCATCACTGGCATCTTTTTACTTATCCATACCACCAGGCAAATTGCGGTAGCAAAGATCACTGCGGTCAGGCCGATGGGTTCAGAAAGCAATATACTGGCGATCACGAGCGTAAAAAAAGGTTGCAACAATTGTATTTGCCCGACTTTGGCAATCCCGCCCAATGCTAACCCCCGATACCAGAAAAAAAAACCGATCAATTGACTGAATACACACAGATATAACAAGCTCGCCCAGGCACGGAAAGGCACCTGGAACGGCATTGTGCTCCAACTGTCAAATACAGGCCAGATGACCAAAGGTAAACACATGACCAGTGACCAGCAAATCACCTGCCAGCCACCCAACGTCTGGGATAAGCGCCCGCCCACAGCATAGCCCAAGGCGGCCGACCCCACGGCTGCGAATAAGGCTTGATTAGCCAGTGTTAAATCATCTACCTGAAGCGAAGCAAACCACAAAACCAGAATCACTCCAATGATTGCAACCAGCCAAAACCCTCGGGAAGGCCGCTCAAAACCAAACAGCGCAGTAAAAAGTGCCGTGGCTAAAGGTAAGAGCCCGAGCATTACACTGCCATACACCGAGCTGGCGCTCGTCATTGCCAGTGCAGAAAAGTAAGCAAACCCAGGCCCAATACCAAGCCCTGTGATCATCAGGGCCACAAATTGGCGGGGGCTTGGCCAAGGCTGACGGACCAGATATAAAATCACCAACGCACACAATCCGGCGAGCAGGAGCCGCGCCTCCGCCACGATGGCAGGGGAGAAATGCTCAACCGCGATTCGGTTCAAAGGCAACGTTGGGCTAAACATCAACACCCCAATCAATCCCAGCGCCATTCCCTTAAGAGAGTCAGTGGAGGTAGACACAAGCACGCCAATTTATTCCAAACTGAGCAAACACCCTAACTTTTTTTGCCCACACTCCCACCCGGTTTTTCAATGGACTCATGCGACACCAGCTCCCAAGGCTGTCCTTCATTACGGTACAAACGCTTTTTCAATCGAGGGTAATCGGCAACATCGTGCTGTAAGCGCTGACCCACCACGATGCATGTTAAAACCTGCGCGCCGGTATTGGTCAGCTTATGCGCCAAACCACCGGCCCGATAGCCCAGAAAATCACCAGCGGCAACGGGAAAAACATCCTCACCCACCGTTGCCTCACCCGTGCCTTCCAACACATACACACACTCATCCTCATATTGGTGGACATGCAACTCGGTACTATCCGCACCCGGGGGGATATCGATCATGTGAAAGCCGATTCCGGTCAACCCCGTCAAATCGCCAAGCGACTTATTAACGCGCCTGGCGTTATCGTTCAGAAAATGGGTTTTACTCAAGCCTTCCATCCGGTCAATCTCTTCTTTTTTTATCAGATACTTACTCATAAAAGCTCCTTAAGCAGAACGACCAGGGCGATTATTTTCGCCAAAAGGGTTTACTGGCTTCGTATGTGACGTCCACCTTACTCACACCAATATCTTTGAGTGCCCGCTCATCGAGAGACGCCAATGCACGCCTGGCGGATGCTCGCGCGTACCACACGGCAGGCAACCTGAGCAGACGGCGCACACGCCGTTCAACACATTGAATCCGAGGGTAAAGCCAGGCAGAAACCGCTAGGTTTTCGGCCAACTCCTGAGTATGACTCAACTGATTCATAGAGCGTGCCACTTCACATCTCCTGTTTGTTGATAACCACTGAAACAAGATTATAATGTGCTATTCTGAAACCGTAACAGATACAATTTTGGTGAAATTCATACATAACAGTTTTGCATTGAGCGTTTTATGACAACGGCACACAAACCCCTTTATGAAAAAGTATCAGATGTTGTTAAAAGTATGATTGAAGATGGCCGTCTGAGCCGCGGCAGCAAAGCCCCCTCACTGCGAAAAATGAGCCAGCAATTGAAAGTCAGCATCTCGACAGTGACAAAAGCCTATATGAATCTTGAGGACCAGGGGATCCTGCATGCCAAACCGCAATCGGGTTATTTTGTACAGAAATGCATTAAAACGGAACCGGATATGCCTCACTGGCCAGCTCCAGCGAAAACACCCAAACCAATTCACTCAGAAAAAGTCCTGGAAGGTATTTTTGCGGCAGCCAACCAGGAAAACTTTCTTTCCCTTGGCGCCGCAATTCCCTCAGCCGAACTGATGCCCGCAAAGGCACTGGCACGGGCAACCCGGCAAGTGATTTCTCGCCATCCGGAAGAGATTGTCAACTACTGTTTTAGCCCCGGGCTGGTGGAGCTTCGCCGCCTGATTGCTTACCGTACGCTAGAGGCTGGGTGCCAAATCTCGCCGGATGATGTGCACATCACCTCCGGCGGGATGGAAGCTGTCATACTGACACTCAGTGCCGTGACACAACCTGGGGATATTGTCGCCATTGAGTCCCCCACGTATTTCGGTTTATTACAAGCCATTGAACACCGTGGACTGCTGGCCGTGGAAATCGAAACCGACCCGGTTACCGGTATGAACCTGGATTGCCTGGAAGACGCCATCCGCAACGAAAACATCAAAGCCGTGTTGACGGTACCTAACTTTTCCAACCCCACCGGCAGCTTAATGCCCGAAGCAAATAAAGCACGGCTGGTTGAACTGCTCGCCCAACATGACATTCCATTAATGGAGGATGACATCATGGGCGATTTGTACTTTGGTGAAAACCGGCCACCACTTTGCAAAAAGTTCGACAAGAAAGGGCTGGTGCTGACATGCTCATCCTTTTCCAAAACCACGGCCCCTGGTTTTCGTGTGGGATGGGTGCTGCCGGGACGCTTTAAAGAGCATGTATTAAAAACCGCATCAGCACTCACGCAAGTGACCGCCTCAATCACGCAACTTGCCATTACTGAGCTGCTGCGAAGTGGTTATTACGACCGCCACTTAAACCGGTTGCGACGTGCTTATCAGCATCAAACCGAACAGATGCGCATGGAAATTGCTGCCCACTTCCCGGAGGGTACGCGCATCAGCCGTCCAGAAGGGGGGTTTATCTTATGGGTGCAACTACCCCGGCGTATCAATAGTCGAGAAATGTATCAGCAGGCCATGGAGGCGGGTATCAGCCTCACACCCGGTGATTTATTTTCTGTTTCCCGAAAATATCAAGACTTTATTCGCCTGTGTGCCGGCTACCCAATGACGGAGCAGGTCAGCCAGGCGATCGCAACACTTGGCCGGATCGCCCACAATATGCTGAATAAATAACAACTACTCCCACTTAAACAATAATGTGCCAATGATCAAAAACAACAGGCTCATCCCTGCCAAAGAAAGGATGTGATCCATCACCTGAAACAAGCTGGCGCCGTCGATCATGACCTCCCTCGCTGCCTCGGTCACATGCGTTAAAGGCAGCAGGTAGGCCAAATTTTGCACAATCGCAGAGCTGCCTTCGAGCGAAAACCAGACGCCGGATAACAGCATCATGGGCCAGGTCAGTAAATTCAGCAGGCCATTGGCCAACTCCTCATTGGAAGATCGCGCAGCCACCACCAACCCTAGACAAACCAGACTGGCACAGCCCAGTATAAAAATCAGGAGCAAGGTGAAATAAGACCCATTCATGTGGAAGTTGAGGAAAAAGTGCGTTCCGATGTAGACAAAACAGGTGACTAATGTCAAAACCCAAAGCCGGGAGATGATCTGCGCGGTCAGAAACTCTACCGCTTGTAAAGGCGTTGCTTTGAGACGCTTTAAGACACCGTTTTTCCGGTACCGCACAATGACGAAGCCAATGCCAAACAATGCGCTGAACATCATGTTCATGGCCAATACGCCGGGGATCAACCAGTCAACATAGCGTATTGGGCGCCCTGTCACCGTCGCCCGATCAAACCCTTCCGGTTGTTGGCCCAGTAACAGACGCTCAGCCATGTAGCCAGTGGGTGAAAGTTCGTTAATCCAGTAGCGCTGAGTTACCGGATCAACAAGTAAATCCAGCTGGTGCCGCTGAACCTTGGTTTTGGCGAGATCGGGGTCATCGTAATCAATGAATTCAATGTACTTTAAGTCAAACAGCGCCAGTGGGTGGGCGTCTTTCCCGCCCAGTACGCCGACTTTATATAAATCATTCGACTGCCCTCCAAAAATGAAGGCAAAACCGGCAATAATGAGCACCGGGAGCAGCAGATTCCAGGCCAGGGCCGCCCGGTCACGGTAAAATTCCAGATTACGGGCAACAAAAACGGCGTAAAGTCGGTTAAGCATCAGCGTTCCTTCATTGGGCAGCGCATTCAGCCGCGCAAGTCACGGCCTGTTAATTCCAGAAACAAGTCGTCAAGGGTGCGGGCACGAATTTGCAGCCGATCCAGGCTGACCTGTTGGGTCAATAATGCCTGGATGGTCTGGTTGACATTCTGGCTGAGAATATTGACAAAATGTCCGTCTTTGACAACCGCTTCCGCCAACTGCTCCGGGTCTGCCGTAAAATCATCAGCAGGCAAACGCACAACCACATCGGTAAAGTGTTTTGCAAGAAGTTGGTCCGGGGTGCCTTGAGCGATGATTTGACCGTGATCCATGATGGCAATTTCATCACATAACTCATACGCTTCATCCATGTAATGAGTTGTCAGCAAAATCGTTTTGCCTCGCGAACGGATCTCTTTCACCAGTTCCCATAAGTTACGGCGTGCCTGTGGATCCAGCCCGGTCGTGGGTTCATCCAGAAATATGATTTCGGGGTCATTGATCAATGCCAGTGCCAGCAACAGCCGCTGACGCTGCCCTCCCGAGAGCTTGTTGGTCTTACCCTCAAGAAACTCGCCCAATGCACAGCTTTCAATCAAGGTTTCCAACGGGACGGTACGCGAGTACAGGCGTTTGAACATGGTGAGTGTCTCACGCACCGTAATAAACTCCTGCAGCGCAGTTGCCTGAAACATGATGCCCGCTTCATTACGAAACTGTCTGCCCAGTGGTTGGCCTTTGTAGAGCACCTGTCCACTGCTGGGCGACTGGATGCCTTCCATAATCTCGATGGTCGTCGTTTTACCGGCACCATTTGGCCCCAGGAGCCCAAAACAGCTCCCCGCAGGGATCGAGAACGAAATTCCCTTTACCGCCTCAACGCGCTTAAAGTGTTTGACGAGGTGACTAATTTCTACGAGGGTTTCGGCCACGCGACTCAATCCTTATGAGGTTTTCCCAGTGTAATAGCCCGGCCAGCTTCTGCCGGGAACGGCCGCTTCGAATGAGAAACCAGAACGGCTTCAAGGCGCTCTAACACAGTGGGAGGAAAGTCCACCGCCCGTCGATGCGTGAGGTCCACATTAATCACAAACATTTCAACTGCTGCGGCTTGCTCTTGCTTTCCAGCATGATACAGACGTGAAAAGTAGCGCATTTTGTTTTTATCGAACGCCAGTAATTGGCTCGACATGCTAATGGGGTCACCTTCAAGCAGTTCGCGCTGATAGGAACTGTGATTCTCAAGCGCAAAAAGCGAGTAACCCATCTCCCGTCGATACGCTTCGCCCACGCCGAGGTAGTCATAAAAACTCACCACACCTTCGGTGAAAGCATCCAGGTAACGCGCAATGGTCATATGGCCATTGAAATCAATCCAGTCGGGCTTAACGACGCCCGCGCTTGATGTGTACAACTCGTCTTCCATCACAAAACATCCAAAAAAAACAGGCCCTCTGTCAGCAGACGGCCTGCGTAACCTCTCAAACTGTTGTTACAAAACTTCTTCAGCCAGCACTCTCAAAACACTGGCATCGACGCCGGTTGTATCCATCGGCCTGACTAACAAGCTGGAAATATGGCGCTTTTCTGACGCCGCTTTCCAGGCCTTCAATTGCTCGGCGATGTGCTCGCGCGGCCCCACCAAAGCAGTTTCATCAACCAGCGAATCCGGCACCTGAGCAGCCGCTTCTTTCTTTTTGCCACTCAGATAAAGATCTTGAATGACTTTTGCTTCATCGGCATAACCCAGGCGAATGGCATAGTCGTTGTAAAAGTTCTTTGCCCTGGCGCCCATACCACCAATGTATAGCGCTAAATTATCCTTAACAGGTTGGCGGCAAGCGTCAATGTCATTGCCCATCACAACGGACACAAACGGTGTCACCTCAAAATTTTCCAGACTTTTACCCGGTACCTTCGCAAACCCTTCTTCCAAAAAGGGTTCAAACAAGTCGTAACGTGATGGATCCATCCACACAGGAATCACACCATCAGCGACTTCACCACTGGTTCGCATGCCCGCATCGGTAATGGATGCGGTGACAATTTTTAAAGAAGGGTCACCATGCAAAATACTTTTGAGCGGTTTACCCAGCCCAGTCGCGCCTTCGCCTTTGTAAGGTATCTGGTAATGGTAACCCTCGTGTGTGACAGGCTCTTTACGCTCGAGAATTTTACGAATGATTGAGATGTATTCTTTGGTCCGCGTCATTGGCCGGCCGTAGGGCACACCGTGCCAACCTTCTACAACCTGGGGACCCGATGCGCCTAGCCCCATAATAAAACGCCCTTGCGACAAGTCTTGCAAAGTCATCGCCGTCATCGCTGCCATAGCCGGTGTACGCGCAGGCATTTGCATGATTGCCGTACCCACGTTGATTTTCGTGGTCTGTGCAAGTACCCAAGCCGCTGCCGTCACCGCATCAGAACCGTATGCTTCCGATGTCCAAACAGAATCATAGCCGAGCGCCTCGGCTTCTTTGACAAGCGCTAAGTTCATGCCGTCTGCCCCACCGGCGTAACCCAAAACCAGTCCTAACTTCATGTTTACCTCCACAGTTTTTTCGAGATGCTTGATCACTGATGTCTTTGTTCTAGAACGAACTTAAAGTCGGAGCCTATTGAGATGGCCTTTGCCGACCCTTTCCAGCTTAAGAGTCACACTATAATAAACAATCTCATCTGACACCATCACACAACACTTTCCAACCATGGAAAATCAGCATCTTTTTCTGAAGCCTGATAAAATGTGCCGTTTTCCACATCGCAGGTTCGATCACATCCACACTTCACCCTCGGGAGACACGCGCATGTTCAATAAGTCTGACAAAATCGCCGATTATGACGATGAACTTTGGGCAGCCATTTCCGGCGAAATCCAGCGCCAGGAAGCACACATTGAATTAATCGCTTCGGAGAATTACACCAGCCCACGTGTGATGGAAGCACAAGGGTCTGTCCTGACCAACAAATACGCGGAAGGCTACCCTGGCAAGCGCTATTACGGGGGGTGTGAATTTGTGGACCAAGCAGAAGTCCTCGCCATTGACCGTGCAAAACAGCTCTTTGGTGCCGACTTCGCCAACGTCCAGCCTCACTCTGGCTCCCAGGCCAATGCGGCCGTTTACATGGCTTTATTACAACCGGGCGATACGGTGCTGGGTATGAGCCTTGCCGATGGCGGACACCTCACACACGGCGCAAAAGTTAACTTTTCTGGAAAAATTTATCACGCGGTCCAATACGGGCTCGACAATAGATCCGGCGAAATCGATTACAAGCAAGTCGCTGAGCTGGCGCACGAGCACAAGCCAAAGATGATTGTGGCTGGCTTTTCTGCCTACTCCCGTGTCATCGACTGGCAACGTTTTCGCACCATTGCCGATGAAGTGGGCGCTTACTTTTTTGTCGATATGGCCCATATTGCGGGTCTGGTCGCAGCCGGACTCTACCCCAGCCCGGTTCCAATTGCGGATGTTGTTACAACCACCACGCATAAAACCCTCCGCGGCCCTCGCGGTGGCCTCATTCTGGCTCGCAGCAACGCTGAGATTGAAAAGAAGCTTAACTCCACCGTCTTCCCGGGCACCCAGGGCGGACCACTGATGCATGTCATCGCGGCTAAAGCGGTGGCTTTTAAAGAAGCACTGGAACCTGCGTTCAAAGACTACCAGCAACAGACACTGGCCAATGCACGAGCAATGGCCAATATTTTTATTGAGCGGGGTTACAAGGTGGTATCAGGCGGGACAGATGATCACCTTTTCCTTCTTGATCTCGTTGACAAAGGCATTACAGGAAAAGATGCGGATGCGGCCCTTGGCAAAGCACACATCACCGTCAACAAAAACAGTGTACCCAATGATCCGCAGTCACCGTTTGTCACCAGTGGGATGTCGGAAATCCAGTGT
>OBIY01000158.1_pt1 | contig 29580 bp, 28 predicted proteins | sample 1519841 | NCBI WGS metagenome assembly OBIY01 (sample SAMN03019774, study PRJEB22545) | beach sand metagenome | biome: beach; feature: sea beach; material: beach sand | place: USA: Municipal Pensacola Beach, FL | collected 2010-07-30 | depth 30-40 cm m
ATGGGTATGGCGCTGAGCAAATCTTTTAAGCCGGACATATTTTTCCTTATTATTTTTAATTTTTCTTGTAGAGACTAGGCGGCGGGACTCATCCAGACCAGCACCAGAATCGCCCCACAAACCAACACCGCCCAGCCATCACAGACCAGCCGCAGGGCCAGCGGCGCATGGCGAACCTCCATAAAATACTGAATAACAAAGCGGACTTTGATAAAGGCGATCGCCATCAACAGGGCGGTAAGGCCCATAACCCCGTTGCCGCTTGATGCGCTATCGGCGCCCAGCCCCCAGGACAGGGCCGTGGCCAGCATCAATAGCGCCCAGATCAGTGTAGCCGGATGTTTAAGTAAACTGCAGTCCATAACCGGGTCTCCCCTTAATTCCAATTAGCCAGTCCCTGTTTGCTTAGGGCATTAAATAGAGCAATGGAAACAGAACAATCCACAGCAGATCCACCAGATGCCAGAAGCTGGCGCCGCTTTCCACCATAATCATATCGTTTGACTGAAAATGTTTGGCGCGGGTTTTTAGAATCATAAAAGTCAGCACACCCATGCCGATCACCACATGCAAAAAGTGCAGGCCGGTGAAAATATAGTAATACATGAAAAAATCATTGCTGGTGATGGTGATATCCGCCGCCAGTTTTTCTCCGTATTCCACCACTTTGACCGCGCTGAAACCGAGGCCACAGGCCAGCGCTGAGGCAAAAAAAGGCGCGGCTTTCTGGCCCAGACCCTGACGGGCTTTTTCCACCCCCATGACCACAAACCAGGAACTGGCCAATAACAGCAGGGTGTTCAGCGCGCCATAATGCTGATTCAGCTGGGCCTGGGACTGGCGGTAAAGCTCGATATCCAAACCCCGGTAATAGACATAGACCAAAAAAAACAGGCCAAAGATAACCATATCGCCCAGGATAAATATCCAGATGCCCACTTCACCGGGAACATGGTTTTTACTCCGCGACACGACTCCCTAAATCCCGTTCGCCTGCCGGCGAATGGTTTGCAGCAACACCACGAACATCACCAGGAACCAGGCGAAGAAAATCACCAGGGGTAACCAGAAAGCGAGAATGCCATCCCAGGCAAAGGGGCCGGTCTTGAAAAAGGTAATCAGGCCACCGGGAACAAAAAGGATGGCTACCCAGATATTGAAATAACCCAGCCAGCGAGGGAAAACCGGCTCGCTGGCGAAATCAGAAAATATCGCCAGACCGATGGCCATGTTCTGAACAAAAAACGGTGAAAACGTCATCACAAACAACAGCCAGCCGAAATCGTTGAGCAGAAGGATTAATTCCGGCGCCCGTTCCGGGCGAAAGGCGGCGACGGTCCAGGTCATGGTAGGCAGGACCAGAATTACCACGCCCACCGCCCCGGCCACCAACATGGTATAGGTCAGAACTGGCGAGTTGCCCTCAATGCGACGCATTTGATTGGCAATCACCGCCACCCAGGGCGCGGTCAGCCCTCCGGCAATCATGGCCAGCATCAAACCGAAGCGAATGGCGCCAGTGTTCTGCTGGTAAATAGCCGCGACCTCTTCAGCGCCCAGACTCGGCGATGGCGGCGGCAGGAAACGGGCAAGCAGCACCCAACCGATGGTAAATAGCACCAGAAAAACCACACCACACCAGGCGCAAAGCAATTGCGATCTTATGTTCATGATGAACCCCAAACGTTTTTATTTTTTCGCTTGTTCAAAGCATCGGCTGGTTCGCATCGCCCATACATTTTATCCACTGAGCCGTTTAACTAAAAACCTGCGCCCGGTCTTTCTCCATAACAGGGTCAACCAAGGTTGGGGTGGCTTGTCAGCTAGCACTGACAGCGAGTAAGGGCTTACATCTGTAGTGATTTTATTTCCAGATAATCATCCAGTGCATAGGGGCCATGCTCCCGGCCATTGCCGGACTGCTTGTAGCCGCCAAAGGGCGCCATCATATTAAAAGCGCCACCGTTGATAATGACATTACCGCTGCGCAGGCGTCGGGCGACTTGTTTGGCGTGATCCTTATCCGAGGACCAGACGCCGCTGGACAAGCCGTAGATGGTGTCATTGGCGATTTCAATGGCCTCGTCTTCATCCTCATAGGTGAGGATACTCAGTACCGGACCAAAGATTTCCTCCTGGGCAATGGTCATGTCCTGGGTCACCTTGCCAAACACCGTGGGCTTGATAAAAAACCCCTTAGGCAAATCTTCCGGCTGTTCAGCGCCGCCGCACAGGAGTTCCGCCCCCTCCTCAACACCCTTTTCAATATAGCCTCGCACTCGCTCCTGCTGAGTCTTGCTGATCACCGGGCCCAGCTTTGCCTTCGGATCGTGGGACTGACCAATGGTGAGGCTCTCGGCCACTTCCACGGCTTTCTTTGCGGCCTGTTCGTATTTGTCCTTCGGTACCAACATGCGGGTGTGGGCCGCGCAGGTCTGGCCGCTATTAAAATAGCAGTCGTTCACCGTGCCACGCACGGCATCTTCGAGATCGGCATCATCCAATATCACCGAGGCGGACTTGCCACCCAGCTCCACCACCACCCGCTTGACGCTTTGGGAGGCCAACTCGGAGACCCGCTTGCCGGCGCGTGTGGAGCCGGTGAAGGACACCATATCCACTTTCGGGTGGCTGGCCATGGCTTCGCCAGCCTCGGACCCCAGGCCGGTGAGTACATTCACCACGCCCGGCGGAAAGCCGGCTTCATCGACCATTTCGGCCAGCATAAAGGCAGTCAGCGGCGCCACTTCACTGGGTTTGACAATAACCGTGCAACCCGCCGCCAGAGCCGGGCTGACCTTGGCCATGATCTGGTGCAGGGGGAAATTCCATGGCGTGATGCAGGCGACCACACCGACCGGCTCCTTGATAATATCGGAGTTGCCCAGATGGTCCTCCCAGTCGTAATCGTCGAGGATCTTGATGAAATTAGCCACGCTCTGAATGGGCAGCCCGGCCTGAATGGGATTGGCCATGCCCACGGGCATGCCGACTTCGCAGGCCATGACCTCCCCCAGTTCTTCCTGGCGGGCGGACATGGCATCCTTGAGTTTTTTCAAATAACCCTGCCGCTCCCGGGGCGTGGACATGCCCCAGGTCTCGAAGGCTGTCGCGGCAGCCCTCGCGGCCCGGTCGACATCTTCAGCCACACCCGCGGGCACCGTGCCGATCACTTCCTCGGTGGAGGCATCCACCACTTCCAGGACACCGGTGCCGACAGGATCCACCCATTGGCCATTAATATAAAACTTGTTTCGAACAATCATGATTTACATCCCCTGAGCTTATCTTTGTGCTGATTAATTCGTTCAATTGCCAGGAGTAAGACCGCGATTCTTCCTGGCGCGGCATATTTTTATAACCAACCTTTTACTTTCCAAGCAGGCCCTTGAAACCTTCCAGACTTTCCTCCAGTTTGCCCTTACCCTCTTGCAAGCGCTGTTCGACCTGCTCACCCACCTGTTTCAGGGCGCCGGCATCCTTAATCGCCGCCAGCGAGCTTCTGTTGATTGCCTGAATAAGTTGTTCGACCACTTCCGCGCCGGTAGCGCCATTGGATTTTTCACCAATGCCATTCAGCGTCATATCCGGCAGGGGTACATCAACGGTGTTGCCACCCAGCAGTGGATTGCTGTAATGAATTTGTCCACCGCTGATCACCAACTGCCGGATAATCAGCTTTCTGCCTGGTCCGGTTTCAGCATTTTGTTCATCGCCACCGCCTGCAGCAGCGCCCGCGCCAGTGGAAGCTGCGACATTTTTTTGTAATTGCTGCAGGTTGGAGCCGCTTTTGCCCTGCTCAAAAGTAATCGCCGGCGCGATGATGCGCAGACTTTCGATCACGATCGGGTCGGCGGTAACCGTATCGGTATCCAAAGCAATCGTAATTTCCCCCAGCGAGAAAGCATTTTTTGTTTGAAAACCCTGGGGGTTACCCACTACCAAACCCTTAAGGCTGCCCTTGCCGGACAGGGGCGAAAGGTTAACGTTAGCCAATTCGACGCTACTTTTGGTGTATTGCGGTCCGTAGGTTTCCACCGCCTGTTTGATACCGCTATCGAGATAAAAGAAAACCACACCGACCAGAACCGCTACTACCAATACCAGCGCAACGACGATTTTTAGCAAAAGTTTCATAGCAACTCCCTGTGTTAGCTTCCCCGCCGATGCTAGTGGCTTGGCGAGGGAAAGTCGATCGGCGCTCCAAGCCCTGTATAGGGTAAAACTTAGCCGATGATTTTCTGTTTACGCAGCATCATGAGTTTTGCCGCGTCGTATCCAAGCAATTGGCCGAGCACATCGTCGGTATGCTGACCAATCAAGGGGGCCGCCTCGAAATTCTCTTCGTTGGTTCGGGACAGCTTAACCGGGTTACCGGGCCCCCGGGTAAGCTGGCCATTGGGGTGAGGCAGATCAACCACCATGTTGCGGTGCAACACCTGGCTGTCACTGAGTGCCTGACTAAACGTGTTGACCGGCGCACAGGGAATACGTTGAGCTTCCAGCAGTTCGAGCCAGTGGGCAGAGGTGTTGGTGACAAAAACCTCGCCCACCTTGTTTTCAATAAACGTCTTGTTGGCCAGACGACCAGGCTGGTGGTCGAACTCCGGTTTGCGCAACTCATCGCAATCGAGCACTGCCAGCAAACCCTCCCAGAAGTGGTCGAAAATAATGGCGATGACGATAGAACCATCGGCGGTTTTAAAGCTGTTATAGGGCACGTGAACGAAATGGGAGTTACCGATGGGTTCCGGGTCTTCGCCGGAAAGAAAATACATAGTGGCCATATAACTGAGCATGGCCACCTGGCCGTCGAGCATGGAAATATCCACGTGCTGACCCTGGCCGCTACGCTCCCGTTCATAGAGGGCGGTCAACACGCCCACCATGCCGTAGAGACTGCCACCCAGATCGGCAATGGGCAGGCCGGCGCGCTGTGGCTGCTCGATATTGTCGCCAGTGATGGACATACCGCCGCCGTAGGCCTGCACCACCTGATCGAAGGCGGTGCGGTGCATGCCCGGCCCCTCCGAGCCAAACCCCGTGATCGAGCAGGTAATAACGCGGGGATTGATCTCGCTTAGGCGGGCATAGTCGATGGCCAGTTTTTGGGTCACCCCGACACTGAAATTATCGAATACGATATCGGCGGTTTTTACCAGCTCGTAGAAAATCGCCCGCCCGTCCTCGCTTTTAAGATCCAGCGCCACGCTTTTTTTATTACGATTGAGATTGATGAAATAGGCGCCCATGCCCTCGATAGAATGCTTGGGATCCTGCGCCAACAGGCCTCGGGTGCGTTCCCCTTCTAGTGGCTCTATCTTGATGACTTCCGCCCCAAGATCTGCCAGAGTCATGGTCCCAAAGGGGCCGGAAAGAATATGGGTCAGGTCGAGGATACGCAGTCCTGTAAGGGCTTTGGCCATAAGGCTTGACTACCGTTTAAAAATTAAGGATAGCCATTTTGGCACCCGCCCACATAACTGTCACCCCAGGCAAATCCACGCCAGTCAAACCAAACACCAGGAGCTGTGTTTCATGGGTTTTAATTACTTAGCCAAAGGCTTCAGTCTGATGAGCAAGCCGGGTATACGCCTGTGGGTTATTCTGCCGCTGCTGCTTAACAGCCTGCTCTTTATCGGTCTTACCGGACTGGCGGTATCTTATTTCAGTGGCTGGCTCGATGCCCTGATTGGCTGGCTGCCCGGCTGGCTGGATTTTATCGCCAGCTTTATCTGGGGTTTATTCGCCCTGGCCCTGATGTTTGTCTATGCCTATACCTTTACCCTGGCCGCCAATCTTATTTCCTCACCTTTTTTCGGCATTCTTGCCGAGCGTTGCCAGCAACACCTGGGACAAGATCTTATAGAAGAAGCGTTAAGTTGGCAGAGCATTAAAGCTATCGCCTGGCGGTCATTTGTCCGGGAGCTGCGCAAGCTGCTTTATTTTTTGCCCCGCGCCGCCGGTGTACTGATGCTTTGCCTGGCGCTTTCCTTCATCCCGCTGGTTAACCTGCTGACGCCGGTGCTGGTGTTTTTGTGGGGCGCCTGGTCCATGGCCCTGCAATACCTGGATTACCCGGCGGACATTAATCGATGGGGGTTCGACGAGATGCGGCACAAGGTTGCCCGCAAGCGAACCCGAGCCCTGGGCTTTGGTGGCCTGGTACTGATGGGGACAGCGATACCTCTATTAAACCTGCTGGTGCTGCCAGCAGCAGTATGCGGGGCGACAGCGATGTGGCTAGGCGAATTCACCGGCGAAGAAACGCTTGACGCCGATCAGGCCGGTTGAGGACGACCGAGTAGTTCTTCTGGCGGCTGCTCGCACTCCAGCTTCTCACCCAGCAGGGCTTCAATGGGTTCGAGCAAAAAAGCGTCGTCTTCACAGGCGAAGCTGATGGAAGTGCCGGTTTTGCCCGCCCGGCCGGTGCGGCCAATGCGGTGCACATAGTCCTCCGGCTCTTCTGGCAGGGTGAAATTAATCACATGGCTGATGCCATCGATGTGAATACCTCGACCGGCCACATCGGTAGCCACCAACACCTTGAGCTTGCCGGATTTGAAGTCATCCAGGGTACGCACCCGTTTGTTCTGGGGAACCTCGCCGGACAGCAGGCCAACACTGAAACCAACCTTGCCCAGATATTCCTGCAAACGTCGGCACTGATCCCGGCGATTGGCGAATACAATGACGCTTTCCACTTCTTCATCGCGGAGAATGTTGGTCAATAGATCCCGCTTATCATGGGTCTGGGTAATATAGATTTTCTGGTTCACCGAATCGGTGGCCACCCGCTCCGGTTCAATCTCTATTGTCGTTGGTTCAACGGTCCATTGCTCCACCAGGCTCAGTACTTCCGGCGTGAAGGTTGCTGAAAACAGCAAGGTCTGACGGTTATCCTTTTTCGGGGTCTGGCGCACGATGCGACGCACCTGGGGAATGAAACCCATATCCAGCATGCGGTCGGCTTCGTCGATCACCAGCACCTCAACCCGGTCAAGATACACATCCTTGCTGGAACAAAAATCAATTAAGCGCCCCGGTGTCGCCACCAGGATGTCACACAGGCGCTCGTCGAGGTGTCGTCGCTGCTTGTCGTAATCCATGCCGCCCACCAAAGTGTGCACATTGAGGTCGGTGTACTTGGCCAGCCCGCGAGCGTCATCGGCAATCTGCATAACCAGTTCCCGCGTGGGGGCGATAATCAGCGCCCGGGCTTCTCCAGCGAAGCGTTCGTGTTCGATAGGGTGTTTGAGCAGGTCATCAATAATGGTGACCAGAAACGCGGCGGTCTTGCCGGTGCCGGTTTGAGCCTTGCCTACCACGTCGTTGCCACGCAACGTGTAGGGTAATGATTGGGCCTGGATCGGCGAACAGTACTGAAAGCCCAGGTCGGCGATGCCATGCATCAGGGTTTCGGGCAGATCCAGATCATGGAAACGCAGTTTCCCTGGCTGGGGTTCCACCTTGAAACTATCGAGTGTCCAGACCGTGTTATTTCTGCGACCACCACCACGGCGTCCGCGACCACCACGGCGGCCTCGCCGGTTGCCCGAAGGTTTGTTGCTGTCTTTATTTTGCTCTTGCGGTGCCGTTTGCTGCTGCGCTTCACTCATCTAGTGCGGGTTCCAGTTACCTTTGCTTTTTACTGTGCCGGATACGTAAAGGAAGTAAAACTCCGGCGACAAAAAAGGCGAGAGTATAGCACAGCCTTTTGCTTAAAATTTAACCAGCCTCCCGATCACCCTCGCGCCCAGTCAAACCACGGGTCGATCGCGCCAGAAAATCCGCGCCAGCCAGTCATCGACACTGAAATATCGCCCGGCCCCGGTAAAGAATAGGCTTAGCAACATCACGAAATAGGTGGCGGCGAATTCAATCCCGTTGTTCAAGACGACAAAATTGCCTTTTTCCGTCAGCCAGCCGTAGTTACCGTGTTCGCGCAACAGCGACCTGGCGGCGCTAAGCCGCTTACCCACTTCCACACTGTTCTCCAAACTGCGCTGGGCGGCGGGTATACCAAGGGCTGCGACGGCCTTCGCCGTACTGGTCTCGGGATCACCAGGCGCAATGGCGAACCAGCCGTGCTGCCAATGTACGGTCGCCGCCGCGACCACCATGGAAATCATCAAGGGCACGGCAAACCAGCGCACCGCGAAGCCAATCAACAGGGCCAGGCCGCCGACCAGTTCGGCGAAGGCCGCCAGAAAGACCATTACCGCCGGCATGGGTAGGCCCAGCCCCCCATCGGCATTACCAAACCAGGCGACCATATCGTCAAAATTCTGGAATTTGTGCCAGCCGGCGGCAACCATGACCGGCGCCAGGAGCAAACGTAGCAACAGTGGCGCGAGGCCATCGAGCTTTATCAATGGGGTAAATACAGCGGTGTGAATTCGGGTATACAGATTCACAAGGGTGCGCATCGGGCTGTTCTCCATTCTCCGGGGTGGTGCGGGGCCTTACCAGGTGCACCTGCAAACGGCCTGCTACGTCCCGCTGGGCCTTAGAGAGTGAAGAAAGAAAATAATTCCGCCACCGGCTTGAACTTATTTAATCCGGGCGCCGAAACACTGGATTCTGCTCGGCGGCTTTACTGTAAAACTCATCCATGGGCACCGACTGACCCAGCTCGGTAACAATACGGGCGTGCCGGCGGCTCAGTTCCCGCGCCTCACGCACACCGCAAGAATGTGCAATGACGCCAACTTCCTGCTCCATACTGAGCACATAGTTGGCTACGCGGTCAGCTTTTAAGGCTGGATCAAGCCCTTTCTGAAGGGACGGATCGTGAGTGGTGATGCCGGTGGGGCAGGTGTTTTTGTTGCACTGCATAGCCTGAATACAACCCAGGGCAAACATCGGCCCGCGCGCTGAAACCACAAAATCGGCGCCGACGCACAGTGCCCAGGCCACGTCCACTGGCGTTATTAATTTGCCACTGGCAATCACCGAGATTCGGCCCTTGAGATCATATTCCTTCAATTTGTCGATCACCAGGGGCAGGGTTTCCCGGATATTGAGACCGGCGTGATCCAGCAGACTCTGAGGCGCGGCGCCAGTCCCGCCATCACCACTGTCGAGGGAAATAAAGTCCGGTGCCGCCTCCCGCGCGCCACGGTGCACGATTGCCGCGCACATATCATCGAAAAACGAGGTGCCTCCCACCACCAGCTTAAAACCCACCGGTTTCCCGGTCAGCTCCCTGATATGCTGGATTCGGTCCAGCAACTGGTCGACGTTTCGAATATCCGGATGACCATTGGGGCTGATGGAGTCCTCCCCAACCGGTATCCCCCGGGTGGATGCAATTTCCTCGGTTACTTTCACCGCAGGCAAAATACCGCCCTTACCCGGCTTGGCTCCCTGACTGATTTTTATCTCAACCATTTTTACCTGGGCATGCTCGGCAATCGACTTTAAGCGGGCATCATCCAGATGACCCTGCCCATCACGCACCCCGTACTTGGCCGAGCCAATCTGAAAAACCAGGTCGCAGCCACCTTCGAGATGATAGGGCGATAGTCCGCCCTCCCCGGTATTCAACCAGCAGCCTGATTTAGCCGCACCGTGAGATAATGCCTGCACCGCCGGTCGGGAGATAGCACCAAAGCTCATGGCCGAAATATTAAAGAAAGCATCCGTCGTATAGGGTTCCCGACAGTAGGGACCAACCGTCACCAAAGAAGCACTGGCGCTGTCCTCCGTTAAAGTCGGAAAGGGATGAGCGACAAACAGCACCGTGCAGGGTTGATGGGTATTTACCGTGGAGCCAAAGGCCAGGGTACCGTCAACTTTTTTGGCCGCACGGTAGACCCAGGAGCGTTGGGCTCGATTGAAAGGCATCTCCTCCCGGTCCATGGCGTAAAAATACTGACGAAAAAACTGTCCCAGGTGCTCAAAGATATAGCGAAAGCGGCCAATAACCGGGTAGTTACGCTTTATGGTGTGCTGGGTCTGACGCACATCGGCAATGTACATCCATACGACAACAACCAATGCCATCATCAGTAACACCAAAATAATAATGGCGAACACATCCCACACTATTGAAAATACACTCATGCTTGTTCCCGTCGCGGGTTTTTTAGCGCTCGATTAAAAGCGCTAGAGACTGCCGCCAAAATAATCGAAAATAGCTCGCCTTGTCATTGCTTAAGCAGCACTTTCTTGCAAGTTCCCGAGTCACCTCCACCCATCCCCACGCCAGCGATACAGGTTACCGAGGGTAACACGGGCATCGTTCGGCGACTCATCCGACTGGCGGCGCCGGTCACCGTGGGGCAGCTGGCCATCGTCGGCATGAGTGTTACCGACATCATTATTGCCGGGCGCTACGGCACCAATGATCTGGCCGGCATTTCCCTGGGTAGTTCCATTTTCAACCTGGCCATCATGCTCACCATTGGCATCGTCCTGGGTAATGGCCCTATTGTGGGTCAGCTATATGGCGCGGGCAATTACTCACTGTTACGGCGACAATTCCAGAGCTGCCTGTGGCTTTGTTTGCCTCTTGGGCTAATGTGCGCCAGTTTTGTCGGACTGGGCATCCTGATTCTGCCCTGGCTCGACGCCACCGATGCCGTGGCCGGCATCGCCCATCATTATCTGCTGCCCATGATTGGTTCCGCCGCCTTGCTGCCTTTCATCATGGCTTATCGCACCACCTTCGAAAGCATGGGCTACGCCAAACCCGCCATGATCTTCAACCTGCTCGGGTTTTTAATCAATATCCCGCTGGATTATGCGCTGGTAACTGGAAAAGCGGGGCTACCGGCCCTGGGCGGCGCCGGCTGCGGCTGGGCCACGCTGATCGTTTCAGCAAGCATCGTCCTGAGCGAAAGCCTTTACACCCAATATGCCCGACCACTCCTGAGCTATCAGCTATTCGCGGGCTTCGGCTGGCCCAGTCTGGCGCGCATTCGGGAAACACTGCACGTGGGGCTGCCCATTGGCGGGGCCATCCTGGCGGAAGGGGGGTTTTTCCTGATTATCCCCCTGTTTATTGCCCATCTGGGCGCGGTCGTGGTCAGTGGTCACTCCATCGCCATTTCCTTTGACTGGGTGATGTTCATGGTGCCGATGGGAATCTCCCAGGCCATCGCCGTGCTGACCGCCCATGAACTGGGACAAAACAATCCCACGCTGGCGAGACGAATTTGCTTTGCCGGCCTCTGTCTTACCGCCGCCATCGCGCTGGTGCAGGCTAGTCTGGTGGTGCTTTTTCGCCACCCACTTGCGGGGTTATTCAGCCCGGATGTCGCGGTTCAGGAGCTGGCCTCGCTGTTACTGGTTTATGCCGCGGCATTTAGAGTTTTTGACGCCATCAATGTGGGCGGTAACGGCGCACTGCGTGGGTACAAAGACACACGTATTACCATGGTGTTGGCAGCAAGCGGCTATTGGCTGATCGGATTTCCATTATCCTATTCCCTGGCACTGACCCATTGGTGGGGACCACCCATGGGTGTCGAAGGCTTTTGGGTAGGCATGGTAATCGCCTTGATACTCACCTCGACAGCAACAACCTTGCGGGTCCGCAAAACCACAAGGCTGGAGCTCTCCAAGCCCGTCAAGCCGGACACCATTTAGTCCATGAAAACCAGGTTTGGAAATTCCCACGCAACTGACTGACAGCTTGGCATAAACATGGGCTTTCGCTATCATCATTCGAACCAATCAGGCAGGCGACCCCCTGTGCCAAATATCAAGCGCGCCCCCAGGAATACTTACCTGGCCCTGGCCAAAGTTTATGACCTGGCAAGCAATGCCGTTGTTGGTTATATAGGCAATATCTCCACCGGTGGATTTATGCTGTTTGCCAACGAACATCTACCTAATCAGGCCTTACGCATTCTCTCCATTGACCTACCCCACCCCGAGCGTGGGCATGTGTCTATTCAGGTGGGCACCCGTATCGCGTGGCGTTGCCCCGACCCACAAAAACCTGGCCAGCAAAATGCCGGCTGTGAAATCAAAGCCATCACACCAGAAGACCGGCTGGCGCTGCTGCAATCAGCAAAAGCCTATGGTGTTGCAGCGTGATAAAGGATCCCGTCGCTGGTGGCAACGATTATTAGAGTATGTGTGTTGTTGCGTGATTTAATTGTCAGGGCGAATCCGTCTACTGATCGCACACAACCGTGGATCAGCCTGACTTTCAATACTAGGTGGAAGAGCTGAAGTGCTGATTAACCAACTTGTGGGCTTTAAGCGCCCGGCGGGTCTGGCCTTGCTGGTTGGCCTTATTGTTACCCTTTCCGGCTGCGGAAACGCACTGCCCCGGGAAGAAAACAATGTCCGGTCACGCTGGGCCAGCTTCGAAGAAGCCATGGCCGACTACGAAAAAATCATCCCTTTCGAGACCACCAGAAAGGAACTGGCCGAACTGGGCTTCGATCCCTACACTCAACCCAATATCAGAATTCTGTCCTACCTTGACGTCATTCAGCGCTTTATGCCCAATCACTCTATTACGCTGGACGACCTCGATGAAGCCGTGAGTTTCTGTATCAAATCGCGCGCGCAGTGCATCGCTTACGAAGCGCAACCACAAAAGACCAAAAGCAAACGCGTGGGTAACGTCGCTCTCGACATGATGACGTTCAAACGACGTACACTCCGTTCCGGTTGGTCATTTTATGCCTTGATTTTAATTAATGATGGCATCGTGGTTTACAAAGTCTGGAGCGGCGAACCCATTGTCAGTGGCGAGAAAATCCGTAAAAACCCTCTCGGGCCATTGCAGGGGCTGGATTCGTCAGCTGTCAAGCAAGTGCTATAAAACGCTACGGAATCAAGCCGCAAAATCAATCTTCTATCCCTGTCCCGTCCTTTAGTGCCTGTAACGCTCCAATCACCAAATCAGGCCCAGGCGCTTCTCCCAAAGAAACCAGCTAAAGGGCCATATCGTCGGACGTTTTCGTCAAGTTTCACTCACGCATTGCGCACACTAACGAATATCGCCCAGGCAAACCCTCACTCTGGCCTGGCTGAATTTTCGGGTTGCACCCGCCCTGGCAAAGCGCTACCTTCTGCCGTCTAAGAATATTCACTGCGCTTTCCGGCTAACAAGCCACAATAAAACGGGGACGCAGAGGCGGATAGGGGTCAAACATATTAAAAATTACCGCCCCCTCGCATGGCAAAAATACACGACGTTAGATACAGGAGAAGACCCATGGCAACTTACGATACGATTATCAAAAACGGCATCATATTTGATGGCACCCGTATTCCCCGATATAAAGGCGACATCGGCATTAAGGACGGCGTGATCGCAAAGATTGGCCGGCTCGACGAGAATGATGCTGTTAAAGTCATCGACGCCACCGGTAAGCATGTTTGCCCCGGATTTATCGATTTGCACACCCACTACGACGCCCAGCTGTTCTGGGATCCCTACTGCTCCCTATCTAGCTGGCACGGCATAACCTCGGTGGTCATTGGCAACTGCGGCTTTGGCTTTGCACCCTGCGCCCCGGAGCTACGAGAGCGTTCCATGTTGTCCATGACCCGAATCGAAGCGATTCCCTTCGACTCCATGAAAGAAGGCATGCCCTGGGATTGGGAAACCTTTCCCGAGTATCTCGACAGCGTCGACCGCGCACCCAAGGCCATCAACATATTGCCCTATGTGCCCCTGGTGCCGATGCTGATCGAAGTCCTCGGTTTTGACCGGGCCAAGGCCGGCGACCTGCCGACCCCTGAAGAAGAAGCAAAACTGTGCGCCATGTTGGAAGAGTCCATGGACGGGTGCCGTCGAAATCACGCTTCGACGGCACCCCTATGCCCACGGACGTAATGCACGACGAAACCGCCATTGCCCTGGCTGGCGTGCTGGCCAAGCGTAACGAAGGTTTTATGCAGGTCACCATGCTCAGCGGCAACGACCCCGAAAAGGATCGCGCCCACATGGAAGAGCTTGCTGAAGTCAGCGGCCGACCCCTACTGTACAACGTGGTACAAGCTGTTGCCGACGACCCCAGTGTTCACCGCGACACCTTGAAGTGGCTGAGCGAATGCCATGCCCGAGGCAACAAGGTTTATGGCCAGGGACTCACCACTGACTGCGGCTTTACCTTCGCCCTCGATGAGTGGAACCTGTGGGATGACTCCGAATCCTGGCGTGAAGCCACCACCGGCAGTCACGAAGACAAGATGCGCAAAATGGCCGACCCGGAACTACGCGAGCGACTGAAAAATGACCCGCCGGGCTTCTCCGCCACCGGCCCCCTTGAAGAAGTGGTCATGGTTCGTCCCAACTCGGATAACTTCACTGAGTACAAAGATCATAAGCTCAGCCTGATCGCCGAGAAAATGGGGGTTGATCCGGTCGATGCCATGCTCGATATCGCCGTAGGCACCAACCTGAAGGCGGAATTTTTCGCCATGCTGCCCAACGCCGGCAATCTGGAATACATGAAGGAAATCATCGACGACCCCTACGTCACCTTCGGCGTTTCCGATGGCGGCGCCCACACCCGCTTCCTGACCGCCGGCCGCTTCCCGACCGAAGCCATCGCCAAGTACGTGCGCGAACACAACATGCTGTCACTGGAAGAGGTGCATTGGCGCCTGAGCGCCCTGCCCGCGGCACTGGCTGGCTTTAAAACCCGCGGCACCCTGGTAGAAGGCGCTCCCGCCGACATCGTGGTCTATGACTACGAGAATCTGGAGATTCTCGACGGTGAAATTGTCCATGATATGCCCGCTGGGGAATGGCGTCGTATCCAGCGCGCCAAGGGTTATGACTATATTCTGGTCAACGGTGAAGTCACCATCGATCACGATGAGGAAACCCACACCTACTCGGGCAAATTGCTGCGTCACGGCGCCTAATGCCGGAAAATCGCTCGCTTGCAACACGGGGCGGGGTCATCTAAAGCAGGCCGGCTATACAGCCGGCCTGCTTGCTACTTGCTGCTTTTCGCCAGTTCTCACTCGCCACTTCATTGACTCATTGTTAAACCCAAGGATCAGACGCTCTTAATCACCGCCATTTGCTTCTCCAAAATGTCCGTCGGCAAGCGATTTTCCAGGGTAATGCGATCAGCCAGATGGCCATATCGGGTTTTAATCTTCTCGGCCACTTGTATGGGCTCGCCCATGACAGCAAAGGTCTCCAGCATTTCATCGCTGACTAATTCGGGCATCTTGTCCCAGCCGTTATTTTTCGACAGATGATTAAGCTTGGGTTGTAGGTCGTGCCAGTCATGGCATTCCAGTACCGGACGATACGCTGGCGTCGAGGCATAAAAAGAAATCCGGTAACGCACCTGGGCCTTGGCGGCTTCGTATTCCTCTTCGTTTTGCCCGGTAATCACAAAGGGCGGGAAAGACACTTCAAAGTCCTCCCGCTTGCGGCCATTGGCTTCCAGGGTGTCGGTAATCCGGGGAAGAATCTCCTCTTCCATGTATTTCTGGGTGCCAAAGGTATGAACGATGATGCCGTCAGCGACTTCGGCGCAGGTTTTTAGCATTAACGGTCCCACGGCGGCCATCACTACTTTGGGTCGGCCGTACTGGGTGTTTTTAGGCGTGAAGTCCGGCGTCATCAGCGTGTGGCGGTAGTAATGACCACGAAAATCCAGGGGCTTGCCGTCATACCAGTTGTCCCAGATGGCATGCAAGGCGGTAATAAATTCCTTCATCTGTTTGGCCGGACCGTGCCAGGGCATGCTAAAGCGCTTGGTGATATGAGCCTGTATCTGGGAACCCAGGCCCAGGACGAAACGGCCTTTGGAAAAAGCATTCAAATCGTGGGCGGAATAGGCGGTGGTCATGGGGCTACGGGCGAAGGCCACGGCAATACCAGTGCGCAACTGGACATTTTCCGTAGCGTCTGCGCCCATGCCCACCACCAGAAAGGGATCATTCTGAATCTCAGCGGTGACCACACCGTCAAAACCCTGTTCCTCAAACAAGCGATATCGGCCCTTGATCTCGTCAATATTGTCGAGCTGATCGCCAAAACTAAAACTGCTGTCTACTTTCATATCGTTTCCCCCGTTTAGGACACCCCATGCTCACCCGAAAAGCTTACCGGGTGCCAGAAGCTTAAAACGTGTAGCCTAGCAAATTACTTGGTGGGGTAAATTATGAGCCGGAGACCTACTCGCCAGATTCGCACTGATGCGCTAACTTACCCCGAGAATCCAGCCTTCGAGGCGCGCACGCTTTTGCTCGGACAAAGTCAGCGGCGGGTGGAAGTAACGATCCAGCACACCACGCTGATCCGCATCCCTGAGCCAGGCGGCAATAGACCAGGCATCGTGTTCGTCGGACGAGCGATCCTGTTTTGGGTAACGGCGTTTATAAAGTGCTGGATAGGCTTCCGCATTTCGCTTGTGCTAGCAGCTGGATCGTTACTTCCACCCTTGGTCGTCTGGCGCAACCACAGCAACCAGGGCAGGCCAGCATGGGTTGACTTTGCCACGGCGCCCTGAACATCAAACTGGAAGGCACTTTTGGCAGAGGCTGTCCACTGCTCGCACAAGCGAAATTCGGAGGCATCGCCAGTGCGTGGGTTGTCCTCGCGCAGAAACTCCACGTAGGTATATTCTTCGTGAGTGGGCCAGTGGCCGACAAAATCCCGCAAAAAAAATTCCCAGTCACTGATGCCGTAACGTTCCATGTAAGACATTGGCAGGGAAAAATTATGATCGATACCGATAATCACTCTTTCCCCAGCTTCCAGTGCATCGAGACAATATTGCGCCACTTCCCGGCGCGACCAGTTTTTAGCGCCCGGAACCGGCGGGCAAACTTTCTCTGGCTCACTGTGCGGCCTGGCTGCATATACCTGAAGGGCCTTTAAGCGCGCTTCAGGGGATCTGGCACCGGAATAATCGATGCCGATATAGCGGTTAAACCTCATTAAGGCATACCCATCATTTATTCGCGTTTCGCATAAAAAACCAGTCATCTTGTGCTATACATCAATAGTGATGCGAAACAGAGGATTCCACCACATGCCCAACCAGGACAACTACCGCTATCAAAACATACTTGTTGTCATTGATCCTACCGAGAGCAATCAGCCCGCCCTGGAGCGCGCCCTGGCAAGTGCGGAACTGGATGTACAGCCCACCGTCCACCTTTTCATCGGGGTTGATCTGAGCAACTTCGATGACCAGGTAAATAACCCAAAACTTTACAAGCATACCGATGAACTCTCGGCAATGCTGCGCCCCCTGGAAGAGCGTAATATCGCCTATACAGCCGAAGTCTGCTGGGCGTCGCCGTGGCAGGAAGCCATAATCGTGGCGGCGCGAGAGCACAATGTCGATTTCATTCTCGTACCTGATTACTCGGGAGATAAATCTCCCGCCAGTGGTCGGGAGCGGATCTTTCAGCGTTTTTCCGATACCCGATGGGCGCTGGTGCGAAACTCGCCCTGCCCGGTATTTTTTGTCCGACCCAACCCGGTTCGCAAACGCTCGGTGATTCTGGCGGCAGTGAAAACACAAACGGTGGAAAGCCAGTATGACAAGCTGAATGACAAAATCATTTCCCGGGGCAAATGGCTAGCCTCTCTTTATAACGCTGATTTTCATGTGGTCAATGCCTACCCCGACTCCCTTAACTACCCCGATCGCGGCCAACTGCGACGCTTCACCAACATGGATGCCAGCAAGGTACACGTCAAACTGGGCAATCCCGAGGACGTTATCGCCAGTACTGCCCGGGAGGTCGATGCCGATATCGTTGTCGTGGGCACCCTCGCTCGAAAAGGCATGCTGGCGGCCGTGCGCGGAAACACTTCGGAAAAAGCGTTTAACAAGCTTTCGCAGGACATTTTCACCGTCACCGGCTGAGGGGTTTATCCTGGCTTACGGCCGTGGCTGACACGCTCGTGCCCCTGGTTATCACGCCTGCTGGCAACTTCAACAAACCCGCTTGCCCGCAACAGGGCCCGAACCGTTTTTGCCTGATCAAAACCATGCTCCAGCAATAGCCAGCCACCGGCTTTAAGATACGCCGACGCGCCAGAGGCAATCGTTTCCAGGGCCGAAAAGCCTCTGTTTTTAGCCACCAATGCCGAACGCGGTTCAAAGCGCACGTCCCCTTGTAGTAAGTGAGGGTCGTCCGGTTCGATATAAGGCGGGTTACTGACAATCAAATCAAAACGCCGGCCCGCAAGCCCCGCAAACCAGTTACTTTCCATCACCGATACGTTATCCAGGCCGTGTCTACACCGATTGCGCTCCGCCAACGCCACCGCCTCAAGGACAACATCCACCGCCAGCACTTCCCAACCGGGCCGCTCTTTCGCCAGAGCCAGGGCAACAGCGCCGGTACCGGTGCCAAGATCGAGCACCCGGGCATCTTGCAGATCAATCAATTCGAGCGAGGTTTCTACTAATAATTCTGTCTCGGGGCGGGGGATCAAGGTGCTGGTGTTGACTTCCAGGCTCAGCGACCAGAAGTCCTGTAGACCGGTCAGGTAGGCGATCGGCTCGCCGCCAAGGCGGCGCTCCCGCAACTCTTTTTAAACCTGAAACTTATCGTCGTTTAGCTTGCGCTCCGGCCAGGTATAGAGGTAAGCGCGCGTCTGACCCAACACATGGCCGAGCAGCAACTCCACATCAAGCCGGGGGCTGTCACTGACCGACTCCAGCATAGCGGCGCCCTGAAGCAAGCCAGCAATCGTGTGCTCGGAGGTCTTCATATCGGCAAACGGATTCGACCGGCAGGCCGGTCGTGAATGCTACTCCGCCAGCGCCGCCAGTTGTTCGGTCTGATATTCACTGATCAGCGGTTCGATAACCTGGTTGAGATCCCCTTCCGTGATCTCGTCGATTTTGTAGAGCGTCAGGTTGATGCGGTGATCAGTCACCCGACCCTGGGGGTAATTGTAAGTGCGAATGCGCTCGGAACGATCGCCGCTGCCCACCAGGCTTCGACGCAGCGCCGACTGCTCCTGTGACTGTTGCTCCCGCATGCCGCTGAGAATCCGCGCCTGCAGTAGACTCATGGCCTTGGCCTTGTTCTTGTGCTGGGAACGCTCATCCTGACATTCCACCACAATGCCCGTGGGCAAGTGGGTGAGACGCACGGCCGAATCGGTTTTATTCACGTGTTGGCCACCGGCGCCGGAGGCCCGGAAAGTGTCCACACGCAAATCGGCCTTATTGATTTCCGCGGCTTCCACATCATCCACTTCCGGCAAGATCGCCACAGTACAGGCCGAGGTGTGCACCCGCCCCTGGGACTCGGTTTCCGGCACGCGTTGCACCCGGTGAGCACCGGATTCGAATTTCAACCGCGAATACACGCCGTTGCCAGCAATACGGGCAATGATTTCCTTATAGCCGCCGTGCTCGCCCAGACGCTCGCTGATAATTTCCACCCGCCAGCCCTGGGATTCCGCATAGCGGCTATACATACGAAACAGGTCGCCACTGAAAATCGCCGCCTCATCACCACCAGTACCGGCGCGAATTTCCAGGAACACGTTATTGTTGTCATTGGGATCGCGGGGCAAAAGCAGCACCTGCAGTGAGCTTTCGAGCTCCACCAGCTCTTCCTCACCGCTACTGATTTCCTGCTCGGCCATCTCGCGCATGTCAGGGTCGCTGTCAGCGAGCATGGCGCGCGCGTCTTCCACATCATCACGCACTCGCGCAAAGCGCTGGTAAGCCTTCACTACCGGCTCCAGTTCAGCGTATTCCCTGGACAGCCCCCGAAACTTGTCCTGATCGGCAATCACTTCGGCATCGCCCAGTAAATGGCCGACCTCGTCATAGCGCTCGGCCAGGTTATCAAGCTTATCCAGCAAAGAAGCTTTCATTCTTCATCCTGTTCTTCGAGATCATTGGCACCACCCACGCCATTCCTTTCGCCTGTTTGCAGGCCGAACAAAAGACGGGCCAGGCGAATCTGCTCCAGATTTCCCTGCTCACTGGCCTGCTTCAGTTGCGTGGTCGGGGTATGCAGCAATTTATTGGTAAGACCGTGGGCCAGCTGCCGAAGTATCTGCTCGGGCGCCTGGCCCTGGGCCAGGGCATTCAATGCCTTCTCGAGTTCCGCGTCCCGGACGCTACCCAGGGCACCGCGAAAATCGCGAATCGTACTCGCGGCGTTTTGCCCCCGCAATTGTTTTCGCCAGCTTTCAACGCCTTCATCAATAATAAGCTCCGCCTGACTGGCGGCATCCTCACGGCGGCGCCTATTGACTTCAATGACCGATTTGAGGTCATCGACGGTATAGAGGTAGACATCATCCAGTTTGCCTACCTCCGGCTCAATATCCCGGGGCACGGCGATATCGACCATGAAAATAGGCTTGTGCTTACGGCGCTTGAGGGCCGACTCCACCGCGCCCTTGCCCAGCACCGGCAACTGGCTGGCGGTGGAGGATATCACCACATCGGCCTCGGGCAGACGATCATGAATATCAGCCAGCAGAATAGCCTCGGCGCCGAAACGCTCGGCCATTTGCTGGGCTCTGGACAGGGTTCTGTTGGCGACAGTAATCTGGCCAACCCCCTGCTCGTGGAGGTGTTGGGCCAAAAGTTCAATGGTGTCTCCAGCACCGATCAGAAGGGCGTGGATGTCCTGCAAGCGGGCAAATATCCTCTGGGCGAGGCTGACCGCGGCGTAGGCCACCGACACCGGGTTTTCACCGATGGCAGTCTCGCTGCGTACCCGCTTGGCCGTGGCGAAGACCTGGTGAAACACCTGATGCAACACACCGGACAAAGTGCCCGCTTCCTGGGCCACGGCATAGGCGGATTTCATCTGACCGAGAATCTGCGGCTCACCAAGCACCATGGAATCCAGACCACTGGCGACCTTCATCATATGGGCCACCGCCTCATCGTCTCGCAGCACATAGGTACAGTCCTTCAGATCCTGCGCATCAAGCCTGCCCACCTCAACCAGCCAGGTAAGTACTGCCTCGGGGGAAACCCCTTCGCCAGCCGCGTAGACTTCGGTGCGATTACAGGTTGAAAGAATGACGAAATCCTCGGCGCCGGATTGACGCAAACCCTGCTGCAGGTTGGGCACCATCATTTCCGGGGCAAACGCAACCCGTTCGCGGGTTTCCAGCGCGGCGGTACGGTGATTCACGCCCAGAGCGATTAATACCATCGGGGATCGAACTTGGCTGTTTTCAGGGACTCTAAAGAGTTGGTCGACAAAACGGTCTGACCATACTTGATACAATGGGCATTTCAGTTAACCTTACATTGACGCCTTTAACAGGCCACCAGTTATTGACCGTCAATACACGACTGTCAGTAAGGGAAAGGGGTACTTTAACATGGTCAGGCTAAGCGGACGCCCCGCTAAGTTGCTCAGCCTCCTCGCGGCGTTTGCTTTTGTAACCGCCAGCGGTTGCGCGTCCCACGGTAAAAGCGCAGGGTCGGCGGCTGTCGCCCCCGCGAATACAGATCACGCCAGCAAACCCAGCGTTACCGTTGATGAGCAGGTCACTCTGCCGGTTAAAGAGTCACCAGCCACCTATCCCGTGCGTTCCTTTCCGCCGGGAAGCTTGTACGAGTTGCTGGTCGCAGAGTTTGCCGGCATGCGGGGCGACCTTCCCCTGGCGGTTGCCCAATACCGTGCCCAGGCGCTTGCAACCCGCGATCCCAAGGTCATGGCCCGCGCAGTTCAGACGGCATCCTACGCCAAAAACAGAGGTGTGGTTCAGGAACTGAGTGCCCTGTGGGTGGACATTGAGCCGGACAATCAGGAAGCCAACCGCATCGCCTTTTATTTTGCCGCCCGTGGACACGATCTGGAATCGGCAATAACCTACGCCGAGCGCCTGCTGAACATGGGAGACAGCGACGCCATCGCCTCTTTACCCGGCTTTACCGAAAAGCTTGACCGCAAAAAACGCGCCGCGCTTCTCGAACGGTACAACGCGCTGGACCCTGATCTGGCTCTCAACCCCAAAACGCTGTTGGGGAAGCTGCGCCTGCAAGGCCAACAGGGGGAACTGGACCAGGCCCTGATTACCGGGAATAAGTTACTCGAACTGGAACCGAAAAACGAAGACGCCCGCCTGGTGTTCGCCCAGATACTGCATCGTAACGGTCTACCCGATACCGCTATGGATATTCTGCAACAAGGTATTGAGGCTAAGCCGGACAGCAAAAAACTCAACCTGCTGATGGTGCGCTTCGTCGCCGATAATAACCTTGAGGCTGCCCGCGAACGTCTGTCAAAACTGGTGGACCTGTACCAGGAAGACGTGGATCTGCTCTATTCGCTGGCCTTGCTGAACAAGCAATTGGGCTTTACCGAAGACGCACGTTCAGCGTTTCGGAAAATGATCAGCCATAACCGACGTGTTGCGGACGCCCATTACCATCTGGCTGATATCGCCGAACAAAACGGAGATACAGAAGAAGCATTGTTCAACTTTGCTCTGGTCGGCGAGGGCGAACATTTTCTGCCCGCCCTCGCCCGCATGACCGAGCTGATGATTGACAAGGGACAAATGACCCATGCCAGGTTATACCTGCATCGCCTGCGACTGCAACGCCCACAAATGGTTGTGCCCTTGTATCGACTGGAATCCGAGCTGCTGATGGGCGCTAAACATTATGATAGTGCCTACTCCCTGCTTACCGAAGGACTGACTGACAACCCCGAGAATTTTGACTTGCTCTATACGCGTTCCCTGGTGAGCGAAAAGCGTAAGGATATTGACGCCATGGAGCAGGATCTGCGCGCCATTCTCAATCGCGATAACAATAACGCCGCGGCCCTGAATGCCCTGGGATATTCCCTCACCAACCACACCACCCGCTATGAGGAAGCCCTGTCGCTGATCCGCAAGGCCCATGAACTCAACCCGGATGACGCTGCCATCATTGATAGCCTAGGCTGGGTTCTATACCGCCTCGGCAATAACGAGGAAGCGTTAATGTATCTGAGGCAAGCCATGGCCTCTATTCCGGACCCCGAGGTCGCTGCTCACCTGGGCGAGGTGCTCTGGGTAACCGGCGACCGCGAAGAGGCCAGGAAAATCTGGCGAGAGGCTCTGGAAAATGACCCGAACAGCGAATACCTGCGTGACACGCTGGACCGCTTCCAGGTATCCCTTTAATAGTGCCTTCCATTAGCTCATCTCGCCCTAGAGTATACGCAGCGCCGGGAAATTATATTATCGCGGCAAACAAGCCAGGCAATTCGCTAAAACTGCTGGGCACACTGATAGTACTCCAGAGCCTGTTAAGCGCGTGCAGCCTGCAACAACGCTTACCGCCTACTACGCCAATTTCTCACCAACAACACGCTCAGTGGCTAGACCACTACAAGCGCATGTTGGCGCTGACTGACTGGCATGTAAAAGGCAAGATCGGCTACCGTGGCGCCGATGATGCCGGCAGCGCCTGGCTTGACTGGCGGCAACGGAGTGAACACTTTCACTTGCTGTTGAGTGGCCCCTTCGGTGCTGGAACCGTTGATATAAGCGGGAACTCTCAATACGTCACCCTCCGCCAGGCCGAGCAGCCGGATTACACCGCCGCCTCTCCAGAAGAGCTTTCCCGCACCGTGCTCGGTTGGGAGCTTCCCATTGAAGCGCTAACCTACTGGATTCGCGGGATTCCCTCACCCGCCACCGATGCCCGGCATCAGCATTTCACCGAGGAGGCACTATTGAGCGGTTTCGAGCAGGCGGGTTGGCAATTGCAACTGAATAAATACCGCGCAACGCCAGCCGGCCCACTGCCGACAAAATTAAGCGCCACCCGGGGAGAAACCCGGGTGACCTTGATTATCAAGGAACACTCTCTCGAGAACCCGGTCGTGGAAAATATCAGCGGCGAAACAACGAGTGATCGCTAATGCTGACCTTACTTGCACCCGCGAAACTCAACCTGTTTTTGCGTATTACCGGTCGGCGGGAAGATGGTTATCACAGCCTGCAAACCGTGTTTCAGCTACTCAATTATGGCGACGAATTGAATTTCCGGCTTCGTCCAGATGCAACCCTAACCTTGCAGGTTCAGTCACCATCAAATAGTGACCATCAGCGACCTGCGGACCTAAACGGAGATGACAATCTGGTACTTAAAGCAGCCCGAGCCCTGCTGGCTGATTGCGACCGCAAACTCGGCGCGGATATTACCCTGATCAAACGCCTGCCCGTGGGTGGTGGTCTCGGCGGTGGTAGCAGTGATGCCGCCACCACCCTGCTCGCTCTCAATCGACTCTGGAATCTCGAATACGACCTGGAACGGCTGGCCGAACTGGGCCTACAGCTTGGCGCCGACGTGCCGGTGTTTATCCGGGGCCGCAGCGCCTGGGCCGAAGGCATTGGTGAAGTATTAACACCGGTGGAACTGCCGCGTCGATGGTTCGTTGTCATCGCCCCCAACTGCGTTGTGAGTACCGCCACGGTATTCGCCGACCCGCAATTGACAAGGAACTCATCGGCAATCACAATACGCGCCTTTCGCGAGCATGGTGCCGGCAACGACTGCCAGGAAATCGTGGAAAAACACTTCCCTGAAGTGAAAATTGCACGGCATTGGTTAAACCGGTTTGCGCCGGCGCGGATGACCGGCACCGGCAGTTGTGTATTTGCCGCCTTTGAAAGCGAAGTAGAGGCACAGACCACACTGGCGCAAAAACCCGAGCGGTGGCGAGGCTTTATTGCCCGCGGAGTGAATATCTCTCCGGCCCACCAGCCGGGTATGGGACCGGAACAAAACTGACAAACAGACTTTACTGATTATTGGGGCGTCGCCAAGTGGCTAAGGCAACGGGTTTTGATCCCGTCATTCGGAGGTTCGAGTCCTCCCGCCCCAGCCAATCGACTGCACACAGCCACTAACGACACATCCACAGACGCCGGCCCATAAAGCCCGGCAAGATCCCGACCTCACCGCATACCGACCCAGGATCAACCATGGCAAATCTCATGCTCTTCACAGGCAATTCCAACCCGGAACTGGCCAGAGAGATCGCCCGCAGCCTGGGAGTGGGCGTGGCCAGCTCCGTCGTATCACAGTTTTCGGACGGTGAAATCAATATCGAGATCAATGAGAACGTACGTGGACGGGATGTCTTTGTGCTGCAGTCCACCTGTGCGCCAACCAATAAGAACCTGATGGAACTGGTGTTAATTATCGACGCCCTGCGCCGGGCCTCGGCCGGTCGCATTACCGCCGTGGTGCCCTATTTCGGCTATGCCCGCCAGGATCGGCGAGTTCGCTCGGTGCGAGTGCCGATCAGCGCCAAAGTGGTGGCGGATATGATTAACAACGTCGGTGTCACCCGCGTGGTCACCGTCGATCTGCACTCGGAACAGATCCAGGGCTTTTTCGATTGCGCCGTGGAAAACGTCTACGGTGCGCCGGTACTGCTACACGATATCGAAAAGCAAAACTATCAGGATCTAATTGTGGTCTCACCGGATATCGGCGGTGTGGTTCGCGCCCGCGCCGTGGCCAAACAACTCAAGACCGATCTGGCCATCATTGACAAACGTCGACCCGAGGCAAACCAGGCCCAGATCATGAATATTATTGGCGATGTAAAGGATCGCACCTGCCTGCTGGTGGATGACATCGTCGATACCGCCGGCACCCTGTGCAAGGCAGCCGATGCCCTGAAGGAAGCGGGAGCCAAACAAGTTGTGGCCTACTGTACCCACCCGGTACTGTCTGGCAGCGCCCTGGATAACCTGAACAGCTCCCAGCTCGATACCCTGGTGGTGACCAACAGCATCCCGCTAAGCAATGAAGCGGCTGCTTGCGGCTCGATCCGCCAGTTGTCCCTGGGCCAGATGCTGGCCGAAACCATTCGCCGGGTCAGCAACGAAGAATCCATCAGCGCGATGTTCGAATAACAGCGCACTGATACCACGGTCAGCGTCATATTGCGCACTGACCAAACACCAACCCCACGGTAAATTTGGTCGCAAAAATTGCCGTGGTTTCAATACGGAGAGTAAGGCAATGGTCGATTTCATTCTCAATGCCAAAAGCCGGTCCGAAGCGGGGAAAGGTGCGAGCCGCCGCCTGCGTCGCCTGGCTGGTGAAGTACCTGCTATCGTTTATGGTGGCGAAAAAGAGCCGGAAAAAATATCCCTGGCACATAACGAACTGAGTCACGCCCTCGATAACGAGGCGTTTTATTCACACATCCTGACGCTTAATGTTGGCAATGACCGCCAGGAAGTGATCCTCAAGGATGTGCAACGCCACCCCGCCAAAGCCGTTATTCTGCACGTCGACTTTTTGCGGGTCAGCAAAACCCAGAAGCTCACCACCAAGGTGCCGCTGCACTTCGTCAATGAAGAAAGCTGTGTTGGCGTCAAGATGGAAGGCGGCCTTATTTCCCACAGCATGACCGAGCTGGAAATCCAATGTCTGCCGGCCGACCTGCCAGAATACCTTGAGGTGGACATGGCTGAAGTTACTGTCGGCCAGATTTTACACATCTCCGACCTCCAGCTTCCAAGCGGTGTTGAAAGCGTGGCCCTGTCACACGGTGAAGACCATGACCTGCCCGTGGCCACGGTCAACAAGAAGAAAGGCAGCGACGAGCTCGAGGAAGAAGAGCTGTCAGCCGAAGCTCCCGCGGGGGAAGCTGGCAAAGAAGAGGGTGGCGGGGACGAGGAGTAATCCCCCCGCTAGCCTCCCGAGACCTTGGGCAGCACCATCAAGCTCATTGTGGGGCTGGGGAATCCCGGCCCCAAATATGAGCAAACACGCCACAATGCCGGCGCGGATTTTGTATACGAAATCGCGGCAAAGTTTGGCGCCCCGCTACAGCCGCAAGCGAAGTTTTTCGGTGCCACAGCACGCCTGAGCATCGGTGGCGCCGATATTCGTCTGCTGATTCCCGACACCTACATGAATCGCAGCGGTCAGGCCGTGGGCGCGATGGCCAACTTTTTTGATATTAGGCCCGAACAAATTCTGGTCGCCCACGATGAACTGGATCTGGCGCCAGGGGTCTGTCGGCTGAAACAGGGCGGTGGTCATGGCGGTCACAACGGGTTGCGCGATATTATTCGCGCCCTCGGTAATAATCGGGGCTTTGCCCGCCTGCGTATCGGCATCGGCCATCCCGGCAGCGCCAGCGAAGTGGTTGATTATGTGCTTCGCAAAGCACCCCAGAGCGAGCAGGCACTGACCCGCAACAGCTTCGACGAGGCGCTCGCGGTCCTGCCTCTGGCGATAAACGGTGAATGGGATAAAGCCATGACCCAGCTGCACACCAAGTAGAAAACACCTACAAACAAGCACCAACAACATAGACACCAACCAACACCCCGGAATAGACAACAATGGGCTTCAAATGCGGCATCGTCGGCCTGCCAAATGTGGGCAAATCGACGCTTTTTAACGCGCTGACCAAGGCCGGTATCGATGCGGAAAACTTTCCTTTCTGCACCATCGAACCCAACACCGGCATTGTGCCAGTACCCGACCCCCGCCAGGACGCCCTGGCGGCCATCGTCAAACCCGAAAAAGTCGTACCCACGACCATGGAATTTGTCGACATCGCCGGGCTCGTGGCCGGCGCTTCCAAGGGCGAAGGCCTGGGCAACCAGTTTTTAGCCAATATTCGCGAGACCGACGCCATCGCCCATGTGGTCCGCTGCTTTGAAGACGAAAACGTCATTCACGTAGCCAACCAGATCGACCCGGTCGCCGATATCGACATCATCAACACCGAGCTGGCCCTGGCCGACCTGGAGAGCGTTGAAAAAGCCCTGCAAAAAGCCACCCGCGCTGCCAAGGGTAACGATAAAGACGCCATCGCCCAGGTAGCGGTACTGGAAAAACTCCTGCCCCACCTGAACGAGGCCAAACCCCTGCGCTCACTCAATCTCAGCCTCGAAGACAAGGCCAAAGTAAGGGAATTAAGCCTGTTGACCCTGAAACCCACGCTGTATATCGCCAACGTTGCCGAGGACGGCTTCACGGACAACCCGCACCTGGCAGCGGTGGAAACGCTCGCTCAAGAAGAGGGCGCCCAGGTCGTGCCCATCTGCAACAAACTGGAAGCCGAAATCGCCGAACTGGATGATCTGGACAAGGCCGAGTTTCTGGCCGAAATGAATATGGATCAACCGGGCCTGAACCGGGTTATTTTCGCCGGCTACCGGCTGCTCGATCTACAAACCTATTTCACCGCCGGTGTTAAAGAGGTTCGCGCCTGGACCATTCCCATCGGCGCCACCGCGCCCCAGGCAGCGGGGAAAATACACACCGATTTTGAGAAAGGTTTTATTCGCGCCGAAGTTGTCAGTTATGAGGACTTCATTGCCTGCAATGGCGAAGCCGGCGCCAAGGACGCGGGCAAATGGCGGCTGGAAGGTAAGGACTACATTGTTGAAGACGGCGATGTGATCCATTTCCGCTTTAATGTGTAAGCGATGAATACCCGGCCCGGTAACATCCACACCATATCGGGTCGCCGTGGCTACGGTTTGTTTCTGGCTTTTTTCGCCTGCACCCTGTGGGGATTGTTCCCGATTGCCATCAAAAGCGTGTTACAGGAGCTCGATCCCTACACCGTCACATTTTATCGCTTTAGCCTGGCCGGACTGGTTCTACTGCCGTTCCTGTACCGCCGTCGTCAACTACGGGGTATATATCAGACTGGCGGCGCGCGCCTGCGCCTGGTGCTACTGGGTTGCGGCGCGCTACTGACCCTGAACTACCTTTTGTACACGTTTGGCATACGCTATATCACGCCCGAGGCCACCCAGGTAATTATCCAGCTGGCGACTATTTTGCTCCTGCTATCCAGTGTGTTGTTCTTTGGCGAGACCTTCAATCGTATCCAGTGGTGGGGCTGTGTGGTATTTCTCGGCGGCCTGATTATCTTTTTTTACCCCCGAATTCTGGACATGCTGGAAGGCCTGAACACATACGCTATTGGCATGGGCCTCATCACCATGGCCGCGATCAGCTGGACCTGCTATGCGATTTTGCAAAAACAACTGCTTGTGCACTTCACCTCGTCCCAGGTAATGCTGGTAGTCTATGGTATCGGCATGGTGACATTTTTACCCCTGTCGGAACCGGCAGCTGCTGCCTCACTCAGCCCAACCAACATTGGTTTACTGATATTCTGCGCCACCAGCACCCTGCTTGGCGCCGGTAGCTTTGCCGAAGCCCTGGCCCACCTGGAGGCCTCGCGCATCAGCGCTATTATGACCACCCTACCCATCTTTACTCTCGTGTTTATGTGGTGCCTTAGCTTGTTCCCCTGGTTTGATATTAGCGCCGAACCCATGGCCGCCCACATACTGCTAGGCGCCGTTGTGGTAGTGATCGGCGCGCTGATGGTGGCGCTAAAAAAAGATACCGGGGCAGAAAAAGACGCTGCCGCATAAAGCCGAAGCCCGAACCGTGTTTCTTGACAAAAACCCGGAAAGTGGCCAGAATTCGCGCCCTTTCCAGTACGACACTGTGGCTACGTAGCTCAGCTGGTTAGAGCACAGCATTCATAATGCTGGGGTCGGCAGTTCAAGTCTGCCCGTAGCTACCATCTTTTCCCTCCGCTCCTGCCTGAACCTACTTTTTACCAGCTTGCGAGAGCAATCTGGTTTCGACTGTCGCTAGTTTATGTGCGCTCGCTTCCAGG
>OBIY01000159.1_pt1 | contig 29483 bp, 26 predicted proteins | sample 1519841 | NCBI WGS metagenome assembly OBIY01 (sample SAMN03019774, study PRJEB22545) | beach sand metagenome | biome: beach; feature: sea beach; material: beach sand | place: USA: Municipal Pensacola Beach, FL | collected 2010-07-30 | depth 30-40 cm m
GGGCCAATCTCGACCCCGTGGTTATTACCGGGGTTCAGCAGGGCGGTCAACTGACCACCACTACCGATGTGGACAACTGGCCGGGCGATAACGAAGGTGTCCAGGGCCCAGAGCTCATGTCGCGCATGCAAAAACATGCTGAACGCTTTGATACTAAAGTAATTTTGGATCATATCGAAGAAGTAGACCTGGAACAACGGCCATTTGTGCTGCGGGGAAGTCAACACTACACCTGCGATGCCCTGATCATCGCCACCGGCGCTTCGGCAAGCTACCTGGGCCTGCCCTCGGAAGAGGCTTTCATGGGCAAAGGCGTCAGCGCCTGCGCCACGTGTGATGGTTTCTTTTACCGTGATCAGAAGGTAGCCGTGGTCGGCGGCGGCAATACTGCGGTGGAAGAAGCCCTGTACCTATCCAATATCTGCAGCGAGGTGGTGCTGGTGCATCGACGCGATGCCCTGCGTGCGGAAAAAATCATGCAGGACAAGATTCTGGAAAAAGCCAAAAGCGGCAATATCACTATCAAGTGGAATCACACCCTGGCCGAAGTCCTGGGCGATGACAGCGGCGTCACCGGAATGCGAATCGCCAGCACCCAGGGCGAAGGCGCCACGGACATCGACCTGAGCGGCGTATTTATCGCTATTGGCCACAAACCCAACACCGATATCTTTGCCAGCCAGCTGGATATGAGTAACGGCTACATTATCACCAAAGGCGGTTTGGCGGGGAATGCCACCGGCACTAGCATTCCTGGCGTATTCGCCGCCGGCGATGTCGCCGATCACGTCTACCGTCAGGCGGTCACTTCCGCGGGCACCGGCTGCATGGCGGCCCTGGATGCAGAGCGTTATCTGGATGATCTGGTCTGACCACCGGTCTGAAGCAATGGCGATCCTGGCCGGGTGCAGAAGTAACCGGGCTGCCCGGCAGTGACCGACAATCCCCTGCGCATCCATGTTCTCGACCCGGATCGGGTTCAGTTTCCCGACCCGAGACAGGCTCTGGAGGAACCCGACGGCCTGCTGGCAGCGGGCGGCAATCTGAATCTGGATACCCTGATTGCCGCCTATCGCGCGGGCATTTTCCCCTGGTACGAGCAAAACCAGCCCATACTCTGGTGGAGTCCCGACCCCCGCGCGGTGATTTATCCGGATCAGATTCACATTTCCAGAAGCCTGCGCAAAATCCTGCGCCAGGGGCGCTACAAAGTCACCACGGACACGGCCTTTGCCCAAGTCATTCGCGCCTGCGCCCAAAGGCAGGATCCCGAACAGGGCACCTGGATCACGGCGGCCATGATCAAGGCCTATTGCCACCTTCACGAGCAGGGTTATGCCCACTCGGTGGAATGCTGGATGGAAGGCGAGCTGGCGGGTGGCCTCTACGGGGTGGCTGTTGGCGCGGTGTTCTGCGGTGAGTCCATGTTCAGCCACCGTGCCAATGCATCTAAGATCGCCCTGGTTCATCTGGCTGGAGCCTTGCAGCAAGCCGGTTTTGTACTGATAGACTGCCAGGTTGGTAACGAGCATCTGTTTTCCATGGGCGCGACAATGATAGAACGGAACGCATTTCTAGACGCCCTGGGCCAGCACGCAACTACCAGAATTAACTGGCCAGAATCCGGTATTTCCGCTAGCGTAGCGGCTGATTAAAACCGTATAAAAAGGCCATGACCCGCGACATTTCCTCGGATTTGAAGAAAATCCGGCTTTACCTGACTGAATCCCACCCCTGTAGTTACCTGGAGGACCGGGAAGCGGTAACCGCCTTTGTTGATCCAAAACTGCAAATCAGTGGCGATGTCTACAGCCATCTCTCCCTGCTGGGCTTCAGGCGCAGCGGCGAATATGTTTACAAACCCCACTGTCTGAGCTGCAAAGCCTGCATCCCGGCGCGCGTTCCCGCCGCCACCTTCAAGCCCAATCGCTCACAGCGCCGGTGCATGAGGAAAAATACGGACCTGGTGGTCACCTCCACTGACACTATCGATCTGACTGAACACTATGCACTGTATGAGCGCTATATCGACCAGCGCCACAGTGATGGCGATATGTACCCGCCCTCCCTGAAACAGTTTCAGACCTTTCTCGGCTCAGCCTGGGACTGCACCCGCTATCTTGAATTCCGCCACGAGGGCAGCCTGGTTTGCGGCGCCGTAATCGACTGGTTGAGCAGTGGCTTATCCGCCATCTACACCTATTTCGATCCCGAGCTAAACGACCGCAGCCTGGGAATCTACGCGATACTGAAACAGATCGAACTAACCCGGGAGTACCAGCTGGATTATGTCTATCTGGGTTACTGGATCCGTGACAGCGAAAAAATGCGTTATAAATCCGACTTCCACCCCCTTGAGCTCTACCTGGATAACAAGTGGCTTAATGTCGGCTAGCCCCCGTTGCTTTTTGCCATGGGGCAGCTTTTAAGGCAGAATGCCGCCCGTTCCCGCGCTGACAAGCCAGCGTTCGGCGAGCTTGTACCCGGGCGATTTACTTTTTTTACTTTTCTTATACTGATTTAACACAGCGAGCATGTATGGCGAAAGAAGAACATATTGAAATGGAAGGCGAAGTGGTTGAAACCCTTCCTAACACCACATTCCGCGTGAAACTGGACAACGGTCACGTCGTTACCGCCCATATCTCCGGAAAAATGCGTAAGCACTATATTCGTATTCTGACCGGTGATCGGGTCACCGTGGAACTGACACCCTACGACCTGAGCAAAGGGCGTATCACCTTCAGGGCGCGCTAGGCAGCGCCACACCTTCCAGGGCAGCACCCCTCTAAAGCCCAAGCTTAGCTTACACCTCCAAAGCAGATTTATCGCGACAAGGAACTTTTAGCTCTGTCTGCTAGCGCTGTCTGTACGCTTCGCTAGGCGCGCAATCTGTTTTGCAACTGACGCTATGAGACCCTCAACTCAGGCAGCCGCGGTCTCCACGCTCAGTTCATCGTCACGGACACTGACTATTACCCGACCTCCACCGGCTGAGAGGCCACCAAACAACACCTCCTCGGCCAGGGGTTTTTTAAGCTTTTCCTGAATCAGCCTGGCCATGGGCCGGGCGCCCATTTTCTCGTCGTAGCCATGCTCGGCAAGCCACTGCCGTGCCGCTTCGTCCACATCCAGAGTCACCTTCTTGTCATCCAGTTGCGCCTGAAGCTGAGTCAGGAACTTGTCCACCACGGTTTTAATCACCTCTTCACTGAGCGGCCCGAACTGAATAATGGCATCAAGGCGATTGCGAAACTCCGGGGTAAACATCTTTTTCACCGCTTCCATGCCATCACTGCTGTGATCCTGCTTGGTAAAACCAATGGAGGCGCGACTCATGGTTTCGGCGCCAGCATTGGTGGTCATAATCAGGATGACATTACGGAAATCCGCCTTGCGACCATTGTTGTCGGTCAGGGTGCCATGATCCATCACCTGCAACAGCAGATTAAAGACATCCGGATGAGCTTTCTCGATCTCATCGAGTAGCACCACCGAATGAGGGTGGGTGGTTACCGCATCGGTAAGCAGCCCCCCCTGATCAAAACCCACGTAACCGGGCGGTGCGCCAATCAGGCGGGAAACTGTGTGGCGCTCCATGTATTCAGACATATCGAAGCGCAACAACTCGACGCCGAGCATCTCCGCCAGTTGTTTGGAGACTTCGGTCTTGCCCACCCCGGTGGGGCCGGCAAACAGGAAAGAACCAATGGGCTTATCGCCATCACGAAGGCCCGCGCGGGCCAGTTTGATGGCCGCATCCAGACCCTGTATAGCTTCATCCTGGCCGAACACCACCATCTTCAGCTGGCTACCGAGGTTACGCAGCTGCTCCTTGTCGGAGCTGGAAACACTCTTCGGCGGAATCCGGGCAATCTTGGCGACCACCGCTTCGATATCGCCGCTGGTGACGCTTTTCTTACGCCGTGACGGTGGCTGTAACTGCTGATAGGCGCCTGCCTCGTCGAGCACGTCGATGGCCTTATCGGGCAGAAAGCGATCGTTGATATATTTCGCCGCCAGTTCCGCCGCGCTTTTCAGTGCGCCCTGGGTGAAACGTAAGCCGTGGTGTTCCTCAAAGCGGGACTTGAGACCCTTGAGGATGGAGATGGTCTCCTCTACCGAGGGCTCGGGCACATCGATTTTCTGGAAACGCCGGGAAAGCGCTTTGTCCTTTTCAAAAATCCCCCGGTATTCCTGGTAGGTGGTGGAACCGAGGCAACGGATCTTGCCCGAGGTCAACAGAGGCTTAAGCAGATTGGAGGCATCCATGACGCCACCGGATGCAGCACCGGCACCGATAATGGTGTGTATCTCATCGATAAACAGTATGGCTTTTTCCTGCTTTTCCAGCTCGCCCAGCAGGCCTTTAAAGCGCTTCTCAAAATCGCCCCGATACTTGGTGCCGGCCAGCAGGGCGCCCATATCCAGGGAATAAACAACGCTGCCCTCGAGGGGTTCAGGCACTTCGCCCTCAACAATCAACTTGGCCAGTCCCTCGGCAATGGCGGTCTTGCCCACACCGGATTCGCCCACCAACAGGGGGTTATTCTTGCGCCGCCTGACCAGAATCTGCGCGACCCTTTCGAGTTCGAGGCTACGACCAACCAGAGGGTCGATATAGCCTTTCTCCGCCTGGTCGTTCAGATTGACGGCAAACTGGGACAGAGGTGAAGCCTGAACCTCGGCTTCACCCACAGCACCCTCGTCAATTTCCTCGCCACTGCCTTCCTGACCTTCGGAAGCGCTGCCGGTTTTGCCGATACCGTGGGAAATATAATTGACCAGATCAATGCGGGAGATATTCTGCAAACGAAGAAAATAAACCGCCTGGCTTTCCTGCTCAGTAAAAACAGCTACCAACACATTGGCGCCCTGCACTTCCTTTTTACCGGATGACTGCACGTGGAAGATCGCCCGCTGAATCACCCGCTGGAAAGCCAGGGTCGGTTGGGCTTCGTGATCGACATCGTCACTGGGGAATACCGGCGTGGTGGAGTCAATAAACTCATTCAAATCGCGCCGCAGGGTAGTGACATCGGCACCGCAGGCCTTTAGCACACCCAGGGCGGAGTTGTCATCGAGCAACGCCAGCAACAGGTGCTCGACCGTCATGAATTCATGATGTTTCGACGTCGCGTTCTGAAACGCAACATTCAGGGTAAGTTCCAGTTCGCGACTTAACATATGCGCACCCCGCTAGTCTTCATCGTCTTCACCATCATCGGAAGGTTCTATTTCACACAAAAGGGGATGCTCGTTTTCTCGGGCATAGCGATTGACCTGCCCCGCTTTGGTTTCGGCCACTTCGCGGGTGAAAACGCCACAAACACCCTTACCTTCAGTATGCACTTTTAGCATTACCCGAACCGCTACTTCCCGTTCCATGGAAAAAAAGCGCTCCAGCACGTCGACCACAAACTCCATGGGCGTATAGTCATCGTTGAGCAGGATGACCTTGTACATTGGCGGTTTTTTCAGCTTAGGCGGTGCTTCCTCCACCAGTGGGCCGAGCGAACCACCCATCTCGTCGCCATCGGAATCGGCCTGAGCCAGCACCCTTTGTAAAGTTAAATCAATCATGGGCATAGAATAACGTGGGTGAAGTTATCTTGCATCCAGTTCACCACTAAAGATTCACATCCACTGATAATGGGGCCTCCAGGGGATATGTCCAGGGGTTGACTTAACTTGCAAATAACGTTAGAAAAGGTGGCGTTCGCGGATTATAAAAATTCCAACACGCCGCGAAACGCTACTGATTAAAAATCAATAATTACTACAGTACAGTATGCTCAGGAGGCAAGTCCCATGCCGACAGGAACGGTAAAGTGGTTTAATAACGCCAAGGGCTATGGCTTTATCCTTTCCGAGGAAAGCGGTGAAGACATTTTCGCCCACTACACAGCCATTGAGATGGAAGGCTATAAAACCCTTAAAGCCGGGCAGGTGGTCAATTTCGAGCTGATCAATGGCGCCAAGGGTGTCCACGCCGCCCATATCCAGGCACAACCGCTCGACAACGATGCGGCTGCCCTAAATGGTAATACATCCGCTGGTCAGGATCCTGTGCAACCAGTTCGCGCTACCGATAATTATAACTACTAAAACAAGTAAATAGCACAGATGGCAGGCCCTAGCAGGCGCTATAGAAACCGTTGGCCAAACTGCGACAAGGCTTCTTTTTGCGTCATGCTGGCTTTATAACCCACGCGGAGACCATAGCTCGCTACCGGGTAAGAATTCAATCGGACCTGAGACGCCTCAAAAAACCTTAGCGATACATAAGGACAGCAGCTTTTAGAGCCGGGAAACTATTTTTAGCGCCTGGGCTTTTTTTGCCGCTCCCCCCATGAATCATCAAAAAACTCAACCCTTAATCACACTGCCAGCAAGCATGCTTCTGACGCCTGTAGACCAGGGAAGAGCATCGCCTATTGCACTCAAGAAACCTCGGCCAATAAACGATTAAGGGTCTCGCTAGGCCGCATTAACGCTTCGGCCTTTTTATCATTCGGTTGATAGTAACCACCCATATCAACCGAAACACCCTGGCAAGCATTCAATTCTCCGACAATTTTCTCCTCGTTATCCGCCAGGGATTGGGCCAAGCCCTCGAAACGCTGGGCAAGTTCGGCATCTTCATCCTGCTCCGCTACCGCCTGGGCCCAGTACAGCCCCAGATAAAAATGAGAACCGCGATTATCCAGCTCGTGAACCTTGCGCGAAGGCGACTTGCCATTATTCAGGAATTTACCTATTGCCTGATCCAGTGTTTTAGCCAGCACGGCCGCTTTCTTGTTACCCGTCTTGGAAGCCAGCTCCTCGATGGACACCCCCAGGGCCATGAACTCACCCAGCGAATCCCAGCGTAAATGATTTTCTTCCAAAAACTGCTGAACATGCTTGGGCGCGGAGCCTCCGGCGCCGGTCTCGTACAGACCGCCACCAGCCATCAGAGGCACGATGGACAGCATTTTCGCACTGGTGCCCAACTCCAGAATGGGGAACAGGTCGGTGAGGTAGTCGCGCAGCACATTACCAGTAACGGAAATCGTGTCCTTACCACGGCGCACGCGCTCCAGGGTGTACCGAATGGCCCGGTCTGGCGGCATAATGCTAATACGCAGTCCGCTGGTATCGTGCTCCGCCAAATACTTTTCCACCTTTTTAATCATTTCGGCATCGTGGCCACGATGCTCGTCCAGCCAGAAAATCGCCGGCATACCACTGGCGCGTGCGCGGGTAACCGCCAGCTTGACCCAATCCCGAATCGGGGCATCCTTAGCCTGGAACAAACGCCAGACATCACCTTTTTCCATGTTCTCGTGCTGAAGCCAGACCTTGCCATCTTCATCAACGACACGGATGCTGCCGTCACAGGGCAATTCAAAGGTCTTGTCGTGGGAGCCATACTCCTCGGCCTTTTGCGCCATTAAACCGATATTAGGTACTGTCCCCATGGTGGAGGGGTCGAAGGCGTCGTGGTGCTTGCAGAAGTTAATCACCTCTTGATACATGACTGCGTAGCAACTGTCGGGGATCACCGCCTTAGTGTCCTCCAGCTTGCCATGGGAATCCCACATCTTGCCACTCTCCCGAATCATCGCGGGCATTGATGCATCAATGATAATGTCGCTGGGCACATGCAGGTTGGTAATACCTTTATCGGAATTAACCATGGCCAGCATGGGCCGGGTTTCGTAACATCGACGCAGATCCTCCTCGATCTCAGCCCGCCTTGAATAGGGCAATTTGTCGATTTTCCTCAATGCGGCGCCGAGACCATCATTGGGATTGATATTCAATTCCTCAAAGGTTTCGGTGTGCTTCTCCCAGGCATCCTTGAAATATACAGTCACCGCATGCCCAAAGATGATCGGGTCTGAGACCTTCATCATGGTCGCCTTCAGATGCAGAGAGAACAGTAAGCCAGCCCGGCGGGCACCTTCCATCTCCTCGTCAAGAAATTTACGCAGGGCTTTGGTGCTCATAAACTGAGCGCTGACAACCTCTTCGGCCTGCGCCGGTACCTCCTTGAGCACGGTGACCTGACCCTGGGTATCCACCAGTTCAATCTTCAGCATGGTTGCCTTATTCATGGTGCAGGAGATGTCACTAGCATAGAAATCGCCCCGTCGCATGTGCGCCACGTGTGTACGCGAGGATTGACTCCACTTGCCCATTTTATGGGGGTTATCACGGGCGTATTGTTTAACTGCGGGCGGTGCCCGGCGATCGGAGTTGCCTTCCCGCAACACCGGGTTTACCGCGCTACCCAGAATCGTGGCATAGATCCCCTGAATCCGCTCTTCCTCGGCGTTAGTCGGGTTTTCCGGATAATCGGGAATGTCGTAACCCTTGGCCTGGAGTTCGGCGATAGCGCCCTGCAACTGGGGGATGGAAGCGCTTATGTTGGGCAACTTGATGATATTGGCGTCGGGATCCTGGGTCAGTTCCGCCAGGGCTTTCATGGCGTCGGGGACCCGTTGTTCCTCCGTCAGGTTCTCGGGAAAGTTGGCGATAATCCGGCCAGCCAGGGAAATGTCGCTCAGCTCAACATCGACATCCGCGGCAGCGGTAAACGTTTTGATAATGGGGAGAAACGAGTATGTAGCCAGCGCTGGCGCCTCGTCGGTTTTGGTATAGATAATCTTTGAAGTGCTCATTGGCCTCCCCGCTTATAAAATTGATTGCTCAGGAATCACATGTTCCCGAACGGCATGTACCCAAATTTCTGCGCCCGTATACTACCGAAAGGTGAGCAAAATTTATAGGTTGTAAAAAAACAACAAGAACCAATCACACGAAAACCCTGTCCCTGTATTATGCTCGCTTACCTTGACAACTCACCCCACGATGCCTCACACCCGACTCATCCTGTTCAACAAACCTTACGGTGTGTTAAGCCAGTTTACGGCAGAACCGGGTCATGCCTGTCTGGCGGACTATATTGCCGAGAAACGGGTCTATCCCGCTGGCCGGCTGGACAAGGATTCAGAGGGATTATTGTTACTCACTGACAACGGCAAGCTGCAGGCGCGCATCGCCGAGCCCCGCTTCAAGCTACCGAAAACCTATTGGGCCCAGGTTGATGGCCTGATCCACAAAGAAGCACTCACGGCGCTTGAAACCGGGCTACATCTGAAAGACGGACCGACTCGCCCGGCGAAAGCCCGCACCATGATAGAACCCTCTCTATGGCCGAGAAACCCGCCCATCCGGGAGCGTAAACACATACCCACTTCCTGGGTGGAAATCACCATTACCGAGGGCCGCAACCGCCAGGTGCGGCGGATGCTGGCGGCGACAGGCTTCCCGGTATTGCGACTGATCCGAGTCAGGGTCGGCCAGTGGTGTCTGGACGGACTGGCTCCCGGAGACAACCGTTGTCTGACTGTGGAACTTCCCCCATCACCACAAACCAGCCGCACTCCCCCCAACCAAAACCGGCCCAAACGACGCTGATCCAGCGCCAGCGCGGGATTCACAAACAGGTATTCACCATGCCCCACAACATTCACTTGACCGTAGCAGCCGTAGTGCCGCGCCAGGGTAAATATCTACTGGTGAAGGAAGGGAAGCAGGGTAGCTTTGTCCTCAACCAACCGGCCGGCCACGTGGAGCCGGGGGAATGCCCCATTGCCGCGGTTCGGCGCGAAACCCTGGAGGAGACAGGCTGGACCGTCGAGCCTTCAGCCCTGCTCGGTTTTGCCACCTACACCGCGCCAGCGAATGGTGTCACTTACTATCGGTTCAGTTTTTTGTGTGAAGCCCTGGATCACCATCCCCTGGCCCCCATTGACCCGGATATCAGCGAAGTCCTGTGGCTGGATAGACAGGCATTGGCAAACGGCGATCCTTTACGTAGCCCGCTGGTGCTCGACGCCATCGAGCTTTATGAGTCGGGGGTTCGCTATCCGTTAGAGTTTATGCAGGATTACCGCTAAAATTCCCACCCCATCTCATTCACACAAACCTTCTTGCAATGTCAGCCCTTTCCCAGCTTCTGGAAATCACTGGCCCTCCCGACCACTGCAGGGTGATTGTCGGCATGTCCGGCGGCGTCGACTCCTCGGTCAGCGCCCTGCTGCTCAAACAGGCCGGCTATCAGGTGGAAGGCTTGTTTATGAAGAACTGGGATGAAGACGATGGCACCGAATACTGCACCGCCAAAGCGGATCTCGCCGACGCCAGCGCGGTATGCGACAAACTGGGCATTCACCTGCACACCGCTAACTTCGCCGCGGAATACTGGGACGAGGTCTTCGAATATTTTCTCGCCGAGTATAAAGCCGGGCGCACCCCCAACCCTGACATCCTCTGCAACCGGGAAATCAAGTTCAAAGTCTTTCTCGAATATGCGGAATTACTGGGCGCTGACTTTATCGCCACCGGCCACTACGTGCGCACGCGGCGCAATACTCACACATCCCTGTTACGAGGCCTGGATACCAACAAGGATCAAAGCTACTTTCTCTACGCAGTATCGGAGCAGGCGCTGGCAAAAACCCTGTTTCCGGTCGGTGAGCTGAATAAGCCGGAGGTGCGGGCCCTGGCCGAGGAACATGGACTGGTTACCCACGACAAAAAAGACAGCACGGGCATCTGCTTTATCGGCGAGCGCCGGTTCCAGGATTTTCTGACCCAGTACATCCCCGCCCGGCCCGGCGACATTATGTCCACCGATGGTCGGGTCATCGGCCACCATCAGGGCTCCATGTACTATACCCTGGGGCAACGGGCTGGCCTGGGCATTGGCGGCCTGGCCGACCATGCCGAAGCCCCCTGGTACGTCGCCGACAAAGACGTAAACAACAACACCCTCGTCGCCGTGCAGGGCAACGATCATCCCCTACTGTTCAGCCAAACCCTGACGGCCGACCAACTGCACTGGATCAGTGGCCAGCCCCCGCAAAACAGCTTTCGTTGTAGCGCCAAAATCCGCTACCGCCAGAAAGATCAGACCTGCCGCGTCGAGCTGGGCGCTGGCGATAGTTGCCAGGTTAGCTTCGATGAAGCGCAGCGTTCGGTCACGCCGGGGCAGTCTGTGGTTTTTTACCAGGGCGAAACCTGTCTGGGTGGCGGTGTCATCACCGCGAACAATACGGGCGCGGGCGCGCTCGTTGCCGGGTAAAAGGGTGTTCGGCCAAATGTTCCAGCCACCCAGCCGCGATCAGGTCATCGCCCTTGCTGGTCTGTTTCAGGCCTGCGCCCTGGTGGATACCCTGGCGCGTACCGGTCAGGTTGCACCGGATGCCCTGGAAACCGCTATCACTTCGCTGCTGGATCAAAACCCCCACAGTTGCGAAAGCGCGTTTGGCTCTATCAAGAAGCTGGCACTCGGTTTTGAAACCCTGGAAAAGCTCCTGAACGCGGACAGGCAAGGCAGGAATCAGGAAGTGTTGCGTTACGGTCTGGGTCTTATCTTTCTGCAACACAAAGTCTGGAGCAACCGCGCCATGCTGAATACCATTGGCGAAGGCATCGCTCGCGCAAGGCAGCAAGCCCAGCACTTTGAGCCGACCCACGAAAACGTCATCAGTGGTCTGGCCGACCTCTATAGCCGCACCATCAGCACCTTTCGCTTTCGCATCCAGGTCAACGGTCAGGCGGGACATTTGCAGCAAACCAACATCGCAGACCGCATTCGTTGTCTGCTTTTTGCCGGCATCCGCGCTGGCATCCTCTGGCGGCAATGCGGCGGTCGGCGCTGGCATCTGATCGTTTATCGCAAGCACATTCTGGAGCAGGCAAAACAACTGCGTCGCCAATGTTAAGCTCACGCCCCTGGCCCACCTGATTAAACATCACTGATCAGGTAAAATTACCCACTTACCGCCTTATCTTTATTTCTTTCATTTGTTCGACCCTGTGGAGCACCCATGGATCTCTCTACCCTGACTGCCGTCAGCCCCATCGATGGCCGCTATGGCGCCAAGACCGACGATTTCCGTGCCGTATTCAGCGAGTACGGCCTGATTAAATACCGTGTGCTGGTGGAGGTGCGCTGGTTGCAGCACCTGGCGACCCATCCTCAAATTAAAGAAGTGCCCGAATTGTCCGCCGAGGCGCAGGGCTTTCTCGAACAACTACTGGATAACTTCAACGCCGAACAGGCAGCCCGCATCAAGGGCATCGAGCAGACTACCAACCACGATGTGAAGGCCGTGGAGTACTTCCTTAAAGAATGCTTCGCTGACCAGCCGGAACTGGCCGCCGTCAGCGAATTTGTTCATTTCGCCTGCACCTCCGAGGACATCAACAACCTCTCGCACGCGCTGATGCTGCGCGAAGGGCGGGACGAAGTGCTGCTGCCCCAATTAAACCAGGTACTAAAAACCCTGAACGGGCTGGCCGAGGCTCACGCCGGCGTGCCCATGCTCTCACGCACCCACGGCCAGACCGCCTCCCCCACCACCATGGGCAAGGAGCTGGCCAACGTGGTCGCCCGCCTGAAGCGGCAAAAGGAACAACTGGCCCAGGTTACGCTGCTGGGCAAAATCAACGGCGCGGTGGGCAACTACAACGCCCATGTCAGCGCCTACCCGGAGGTGGACTGGCCGGCCTTGTCCCGAAGCTTTGTTGAAGGCCTGGGTCTGACCTGGAACCCCTATACCACCCAGATTGAACCCCATGATTACATGGCCGAGCTGTTCGACGCCCTGAACCGGGCCAACACCATCCTCATCGACCTGTGCCGGGACATCTGGGCCTATATTTCCCTGGGCTATTTCAGCCAGAAAACCGTGGCTGGCGAGGTGGGCTCGTCCACCATGCCCCACAAGGTCAACCCCATCGACTTTGAAAATGCCGAGGGCAACCTGGGCCTGGCCAATGCCATCGGCCAGCACCTGGCGAGCAAGCTGCCCATTTCCCGCTGGCAGCGGGATCTCACCGACTCCACCGTGCTGCGCAACATGGGCGTCGGTTTTGCCTACAGTCTGATCGCCTACCAGGCCCTACTCAAGGGTCTTAACAAACTGCAACTGAATGCCCCGCGCCTGGCCCGGGATCTGGACGAATCCTGGGAAGTGCTGGCCGAGCCCATCCAGACCGTGATGCGCCGCTACGCCATCCCCGAACCCTACGAGAAACTCAAGGCACTGACCCGTGGCCAGGCCATCACCAAAGATATTCTCGAAGACTTTGTCGCCAGCCTGGATCTGCCGGAAAGCGCTAAAGCCCAGCTATTGGCGCTTAGCCCAGACAGCTACACCGGCCTGGCCGAAGAGCTCACCATGGAAATAATCAAGGATAGCTAAAGTCTGGCTTTCGCGAATTTTGCGCAATGAGCAAACCTCGAAGCGGACTAAACGGCCAGGTGGCTAGCATTCTGGGCGGGATGGACGCCAACCACTTTCTGGCCCACTACTGGCAGAAAAAACCCCTGCTGATTCCCAGGGCGCTGGGCGAGCCGCCCGCGCTTTCGGCGGATGAACTGGCGGGCCTCGCCCTCGAAGACAATATCGAGTCTCGTTTGGTGCGCGAGGACTCAGCGACTCAAAGCTGGAATCTGGACAGAGGGCCCTTTGACGAAAAAACACTACAAAACCTGCCCGACCAACACTGGACATTACTGGTGCAAGCCGTTGATCAATGGCTGCCGGAAATCCACGGCTTGCTCGATCACTTTGATTTCCTGCCCCGCTGGCGGCTTGATGACGTTATGATCAGCCTGTCCGCCGATGGCGGCAGCGTCGGCCCCCACTTCGATAACTACGACGTATTTTTGCTACAAACCCGGGGGAAAAAACGCTGGCGTATCGGCCAGCATTGCAAAGCGGACACGCTCCTCGTCGAAGATTCCCCCCTGCGCCTGCTGGCCGACTTCCAGCCGCGGGAAGAGTACCTGCTCGAACCCGGCGATATGCTTTATTTACCACCGAAACTTGCCCACTGGGGCATCGCAGAAGGTTTGTCCATGACCTGCTCCATAGGTTTTCGGGCGCCGACAGCGGTAGAGGCTCTGGACGAAGTAGTTTGCGAGATGCTGGCGGCGCCGGCCAGCAATGACCGGGCCTACACCGACCCGCCCCTTTCCACCGAACTGGCCGGGGGCGAAATCAGCCCTGCTTTTATTAACGCCTTGAAGGCGATGTTGAACGAACTGCTGGGCGACGAACAACGCCTGGGCCAGTGGTTCGCCCGCCATATGACGGCAAGAAAATACCCCGAGCTGGAATTATTGGCAGAAGACGAAAGCCCACCGGACTGGCGTCGCGCCCTGAACGCGGGTGATAGTCTATGCTGGCACCCGGCCTCGCGCTGCGCCCTGCTACCGGCTGCCATAAACAGTGGCCAGGACTGCCTGGCCGCGGATGGTGAGCTCTACCCCGGTACCCCCCGTCTGGCATCGCTGCTATGTACGCTGCGACGCCTGAAACAAACCGACCTTACCCAGCTCAGTAGCGAAGAAATGAACACACTTGATGTACTGGTCAATCAGGGAAGCCTGATATTAGACGATCAAGATTCCGACTAACCCCCTACTTATATTGTGATCCCGGCGCCATGGCATCATTCTGGTTCATCAGGCCGCACCCATAAATTTCCCGTCCTTGAGCGCCTGTAATTTATCCCGAATCAGCGCCGCATCCTCAAATTCCAGGTTGCGGGCATGTTCATACATCTGCTGCTCCATGGCCTCGATCTGCTTGGCCAGTTGCGCAGCGGACAAATCAGCCACCGAAGCATCGGCCAGATAAGTCGCCTGGCTGTCGGCGACTTTGCGTAGTTGACCGCGCCGGCCAGCAGCACTGCTGATCGCCCCCTCCAGCACATCGGGCACCGCCTTGATGATGCCCTGGGGTGTAATGCCGTGAGTCTGGTTAAATTCCAGTTGACGTTTACGCCGGCGCTCGGTTTCATCCATGGCCCGCTGCATGGAGCCAGTCACTTCGTCCCCATAAAGAATCGCGCGGCCATTGAGATGCCGGGCGGCGCGCCCGACAGTCTGAATCAGCGATTGTTCGGAACGTAAAAAGCCTTCTTTATCCGCGTCGAATACCGCCACCAGGGATACCTCCGGCATATCCAGGCCCTCGCGCAGAAGGTTAATGCCCACCAGCACATCAAACTCACCCAGGCGCAGGTCACGAATGATTTCCACCCGTTCGACGGTATCAATATCCGAGTGCATGTAACGCACCCGTACCCCGTGTTCGTCGAGGTATTCGGTCAGGTCCTCCGCCATCCGCTTGGTCAGCACGGTAATCAGTACCCGCTCACCCCGCCCCACACAGGTGCCGATTTCGCCCATCACATCATCCACCTGCTTGCTGGCCGGCTTGACCACGATCTCGGGGTCCACCAGGCCAGTGGGCCGCACCGTCAGTTCCACCACCGCCTGGGCATGCTCGGCTTCATATTTGGCTGGCGTCGCGGAGACGAAAATACTCTGGGGCATGAGTCGTTCCCACTCATCAAAACGCAGGGGACGGTTATCAAGGGCGGACGGCAGGCGGAAGCCGTATTCCACCAGGGTTTCCTTACGCGAGCGGTCGCCCCGGTACATACCTCCAATCTGGGGAATGGAAACGTGGGACTCGTCGATCACCAGCAGGGCGTTATCGGGCAAATAATCAAACAGGGTCGGCGGTGGCTCGCCCGGGGCGCGCCCGGACAGATAACGGGAATAGTTTTCGATACCCGAGCAGTAGCCCAGCTCCTGCATCATCTCCAGATCGTAGCGGGTGCGCTCACTAAGCCGCTGGGCTTCCACCAGCTTGTCATTGGCATGCAACTGCTCAAGGCGCTCCACCAACTCCACCTTGATCTGCTCGATGGCCTCCATAATGGTTTCGCGGGGCGTTACATAGTGGGACTTGGGGTAAATGGTGATCCGCGGAATGCGCTGCAGAACCTCGCCAGTCAGTGGATCGAACAGAGAGATATTCTCGACCTCGTCATCGAACAGCTCAATGCGCACCGCCTCCTTCTCCGAGTCCGCCGGGAAAATATCGATCACGTCCCCACGCACCCGATAGTTGGCCCGCTCGAAGGCCACGTCGTTGCGGGTGTACTGCAACTCCGCCAGCCGGCGCAGAATACTCCGCTGGTCGACGCGGTCACCGCGCACCGCATGAAGCACCATCTTCAGATAGGACTCGGGATCACCCAGGCCGTAGATCGCCGATACCGTTGCCACCACCACCACATCCCGGCGCTCCATCAAGGCCTTGGTGGCCGACAACCGCATCTGCTCGATATGGCGGTTAATGGAGGCGTCCTTCTCGATATAGGTGTTGGAAGCCGGCACGTAGGCCTCGGGCTGGTAGTAATCGTAATAGGAAACGAAATACTCCACCGCGTTGTTGGGGAAGAATTCCTTTAATTCCCCGTAGAGCTGGGCCGCCAGGGTCTTGTTATGGGCCATAACAATGGTCGGGCGCTGTAAACGCTCGATAACGTTGGCAACGGTGAAGGTCTTGCCCGAGCCCGTAACCCCCAGCAGGGTCATCGACGCCAAACCCGCCTCCAGGCCTTCCACCAGTTGGCGAATAGCCTCGGGTTGATCCCCGGCCGGTTTATATTCACTGACGACTTGTAGTGGTTTATCCATGGGAGCGGAATATGAGGGGCTGATGCTACTGTTGAGCGGAACGAATCCGAGCCTGCGTTTCCAAAGCTAGCACTCGATTACAGGCGGAACTACGGTCTTGACTCACCCAATAGTGGACTATACCATAGCGCGCCTTCGCTACTCCGCCTTAGCTCAGTTGGTAGAGCAAATGACTGTTAATCATTGGGTCGCTGGTTCGAGCCCAGCAGGCGGAGCCAAATTCTCCTCTTAATAAAAACGCTGCGGTCTAGCAGCGTTTTTTTGTGCCTAAAAAACAGACTTTGATACTATCTATCAGCGTTCAACTATTAGTTTCTACTGATTCCCCCTTTTTTAGCCCGTCCATCTTATTTACGCAGGATTTGCTCTTCTATGCCGTTCCCCGGATTCAGCCAGGAGGTCGCTAGAAACACGCAACAAAATCAATCAACAAAAACCGGCGTGGCGATATATTCCCAAATAATCGTGGTCCCCACCAACACCACAACCACATAAACCAACGCCACCATGAATACGGCGCTGGCGTAAAGAAAACCCCGATCCCAGGGCACGTTCATCAGCACCGGCACAGCCATGTATACCAGATAAATCACATAAATGGCCGCGGCGGTTCCCGCGAGGATATCCAGCCACCAGATCGGATAAGCTGCCAACATGCCTGCCAGGAAAATGGGCGTACAGGCGTAGCCCATCAGCACGATTCCCTTAATGGGGAAGGATCTGACCTGATAGGTTTTTGACATCCAGTTAACCATCAGGCCGATAAATACCACTGCCCCCAACAGGGCTAAGTAGGAAAGCACCACCAGGGGGATGGCGCTGGCCTCGGTGATACGAATAACATCTTCACCAACCACCGTCCAGCCAGTCTTGGTGGTGCCGATATAAAACCCCAATGCAGGCAACAGGGCCATAACAATGGGATAGGGCAGCAGGCGTTTGATTTGCTCATCGCTTAACCCCGCCATTTTTTCCCAGGTTTGACGGGGATGAACCATCAAGCCAAATGTATATCCGAACATAAACCCACCTTATTGCCTGTTATTTGATTTCCGGACACTATTTATAGCGCCAACATTCAGTGTTTCTTATTGATCAGTATCAAGGGGTTTCGGGTTGCCGGCGGCCCTCGAGAACGCACTTCCGCTCTCTTCTCGACCTTAATCCCCTAATGATGAGCACGGGGAAGCAACACCGGCATTAAGGTCCAAACCCCGAAAGCCAGCATCAACATCGCAAAACCTGACCGGGCATATTTATGCTGAAGGGTGCGGGCAATACGATTAAACGCCAGACCGCCGAGCACCACTGCCGGCAAGGTTCCCAGGCCAAAAGCCACCATTTGCGCGGCGCCATACCAGGGCGAGGCCGAAGTCGCACTGTATGCCAGGGCAGTGTAGACCAGACCACAGGGCAACCACCCCCAGATCATGCCGACCATTACCGCCGAGCCCGGGTTTTGAATGGGCAGATGGCGCTGGGCGAGTGGACGCAGGCGCTTCCAGAGCACAAGGCCGACATTTTCCAGATGCCTCAAACCCCGCCACCACCCCGTCATATACAGGGCCATGGCGATAAGCAGCACTCCCGCCAGACCGCGCAACACCGGCGCCAGGCCAAGGTAGCGCACGCCCACCTGACCAAGCATGGCAACCACAAAGCCGATCGTCCCATAGCTCAGAATTCTGCCCAGGTTATAGCTCACTATTAAGGCGCTTTTGTTTTGGTCGCCGGCCAGCGTCAGCGCCCCGACAATGCCGCCACACATACCAATACAGTGCCCGGCGCCAAGCATGCCGATGCCAAACATAATCGATAACTCTACTATCAGCGTTTCAGTCATCGTTCACCGACGAGGATTCACGCTCGGGCTTGTCCCGCTTGACTTCCCCAGCGTTAACTCCAACTTGCACACCAGGACTGACCTCCGGGTTATCAAACAAAATACGCTCGGCTTCGCCCTTCAGATCATCATATTGACCATTTCTGACCGCCCACCAGAACACCGACACCGCAATACCGAGCACGACGATTGACAGGGGTATCAGGAAATACAGGCTTTCCATCTCTTATTCAGGCTCCGGGGTTCTGGATTTCCCGGTTACTAATGCTGGAGGCAGACCAGTCAAAATCATGTGCCCAATACCGGTGCCACACGCCCGGTGGGCATCGCCGAGTGTTTCATCTCGCCGGGCTTGCCTTGCAGACGCATGGAATTAAAAACCACGATCAGGGAACTGAGGGACATGCCGATCGCCGCGGCCCAGGGCGGCACCCAACCGAGGGCGGCAAGGGGTAGCGCGCCACCGTTGTAACCCAAAGCCCAGAGGATGTTTTGTTTGATAATCGCTTCGGTTTTTTTGGCCAGATCAAGCGCCTCGACCAGACAGTCCAGCCGACTGGACAGCAGCACCGTGTCGGAGGCCAGCATAGTCAAATCGGTAGCTTCGGCCAGGGTCATGGACACATCAGCCCCACTGAGCACCGGCACATCGTTGACCCCATCCCCAACCATCAGCACCACATTCCCGTCGGCCTGCCTACTGCGTATATGGGCCAGCTTATCTTCCGGCTTGCTATCGCCAATCCAATGTTGAATGCCAATTTTTTCCGCCAGGCTTGCGACACTGACAGGGTGATCGCCACTCAGCATTTCCACAACCAGGTTCCGCGACGCCAGTGAAGCCACCAGTTGCCGGGCGCCGGGGCGGATAGCATCCGACAAAACGAACCATGCCAACGGCCCTGTCGGGCTGGCAAGAAGCACAAGTGTTTGCTGAGCAAAGCTGTCTTCCGATGATGGTGGATCGGCCTGCCCACTGACGCTGCTGGTTTTCGGCAGCGCACAGGTTTCTGGCGCCAGCCCCAGTTCAGTCGCCACAAAAGCGGGGCTTCCCAGTACATAAGACTGGCTTTCCAGCACTCCCACCACACCGGCGCCGACCTGGTAACGCAGGTGTTGCGCCGTCGTCCCGATCGGTGCATCAAACGCCCTGGCGATCGGGTGATTACAGCCCTGCTCCAGTGCCGCCGCAATCCCTAGCACCTCATCTTCATTCATAAGTGGCGAGCCACCATCGGAGGGATTTTGGGCCAGCACCACTCGCTGAATTTTTGGGTGGCCCTCGGTCAGCGTACCGGTTTTATCCAGTACCACCCGGTTTACCCGCGCCAGCGTCTGCATGACATGGGACCGCCGGATCAGAATCCCCCGACGGCGTAAGTTTCCCGTCGCCGCGGCCAAAGCCAGAGGCGTCGCCAGGGACAGGGCGCAGGGACAGGTCACCGCCAACACCGACAGGGTCACCCACAACGCCCGTCCGGCGTCATACTGGCTCCAGACCAGGTAAACCGCCAGGGCCATGGTCAAAACCCCCGCCACGAACCAGCTGGCCAGGCGATTGGCAAGTTCCACCTGCCGGGGTTTATCAGCTTCGGCGGACTCCGCCATATCGACAATGGTAGCCAGCCGAGTGGCCTCGCCCACGGCTTCAACACGGATCGTCAGCCGGCTAGCGGTATTGACCGTACCCGCGCTGACAGTCTGCCCCGGCGCCTTGGCTACCGGCTTCTGCTCACCGGTCAGTATCGCCTCGACTACTCGGCTTTGGCCATCGATAACAACACCATCGGCAGGCAGCACCTCGCCTTCACTGACCACAATCACATCGTCGCGTTTCAGGCTTTTTGCCGCCACACATTCAATCCCGCCATTCACCAGCCGCTGGGCGCTAAGCGGGATCAGCCGACTGGTTTCCGCCGCCAGCACTTCGTTGCCGTAGCGCACCCGCAGCTCCAGGAATCGTCCCAGCAACAGGAAAAAAACCAGCATGGACACTGCGTCAAAATAAACCTCACCACTGGCTGTTATCGTCGCCCAGGCGCTGAACAAATAGGCCAGGGCGACGGCAAGCGCAATGGGGACATCCATGGTCAAAAAGCCGGTTTTCAGACTGCGGTGGGCACCGCTAAAAAAAGGCCTGGCGGAGAACAATACCACTGGCGTCGCCACCACCAGACTCACCCAGCGAAAGAACTGGTGCCAGTGGGCATCCATCCCTTCAAAGGCGCCCAGGTAAAGGGCAAGCGCCAGCATACCCACCTGCATCATGCCAAAGCCGGCCACGCCCAGACGCAGCAGATACTGGCGCAGATGTCGTTCGCTGTCGCGCAGCGGGTCGGTTTCCCGGGCCGGCAGCGCACGGTAGCCAATCCCGGCAAAGGCGCCCAGCAACTCACTCAGCGCCAGGTCATCAAGCCGCCATTCAACCCGGCAGCGGTGCCGGCTGACATTGACCGCGACCCGCGCCACCCCCGGCAAACGCCCGACGTGCCGCTCGATGAGCCATGCGCAGGCGGCGCAGGTGATATCGGGGATACTGAGATCAATAATCACCGCCCCGCCGCTGCTGGACTGGAGAATGTCGGCCTGGACCTCAGGCAGGTCATAGGCAAGAAAATCCACCGCCATATCCGGTCGCTGGCCCAGACGCTCCGAATCACGGTATTGATAGAATTTATCGAGTCCACCATCGACGATGGTCGTGGCCACCGCTTGGCAACCGGCGCAACACATCGGTCTTTCGTGGCCGTCGATAACCGCCGCGTAGGCCGAACCCGTCATCACGGGCAAACCGCAATGAAAGCAAGGTGCCTGCGAACTGTTCCCATCAGCTGATGTTACGGTCATTGCCCGGCGCTGTCCTGGTGGGAACCCGACGGACCGTTTATGGGCATGAGCGCAACCCTCGCGCTTTTTGCCAGATCTATTTCACCATTGAGCCGCCAGGCAACCCCCTTGGCTTCTTCGTCACCGCGCACGCCCCCCGGCAACAGACGCAGGTAGTAGCGATGCGGGGCGAGGGTTTCGATGCTCGCCGAATACAGTCCAGGGCCGCTAGCCGGGAGCAGAAAATCGCGATCCCCGCTGGCATTAGTGGGGTGAGAAAGACGCAGGGTCAGAGAGGATGGCAAGGGTTCCCGCCCACTTAGCTCGATGCGCAGCCCCTTCTGGTCAGCAAACTCCACCCGTGCCGCCATAGCCAGCTCCGCGGCGCGTAGGTCCTGGGTTAATACCTTGTTTATCGCCAGGCCATCCCGGTAGTAATTATCGCTAACCAGTGTGTCGCTATTATTCACGGCCAGATAAAGCATGAAAAAACTGGCGACAATAATGCTCGCCGGCAGGGCAATCAAAAACCACGGCCAGAACTGGCGATACCAGGGCGGTACTCCATTGGCTTGTTCCGAGGACACGGCGCCATCATTCATATCTGCTCTACACCCCGCCCTAACGCAGAAACGGCCCAATAAAACGGCTGGTTTCGGTGTCCCGGATAGTCTCATCATCCCCCGCGGTAATGACAAAATTAACGTCTGTATTACCCGTGCGCAAAAATCCGGGATCCAGCTCCAGGCGCACCACGTGGGTGACCACCTCCCCGGCCAGCACGGATATCTCTTCCTGTCCGATAAAACGGAACTGGTAGTCGCCGTCTGCGGTAATCAAAAACTCGTGGTTGCGGTTATCCATATTGCTGATGCGCAGGGTGTAGATATTTTCAATCAAGCCCCGTGAAGTCTCCCGGTACAGGAGCGCGCGATCCCTCACCACATCCAGCTCCACCGGGGTTCGGGTCGCCAGCGCATAAAAAAACAGACTCATCATTACCATCAGGCCAGCGCCATAGCCCAGCAGGCGGGGCCGAAACAGTCTCGCCTGTTTATCGTGCAGCTTGTTTTCCGTGGTGAAACTGATGAGCTTGGGTGCCGAACCCACTTTATCCATAATCGCGTCACAGGCATCAATACACAGCCCGCAACTGATGCACTCGTATTGCAGCCCCTCGCGAATGTCTATCCCCACCGGACAAACCTGGACGCACAGGCCACAGTCCACGCAATCACCCTTGCCCGCCTCCTGTTCCCCTCCACGCCGGCGCGCGCCCCGTGGTTCTCCCCTTGACTCGTCATAAGAGACGACCATGGTATCGCTGTCGAACATCACCGACTGGAAGCGGGCGTAGGGACACATGTATTTACATACCTGCTCGCGCAGATGACCCGCGTTCATATAGGTCATCACGGCAATCACGCCAATCCAGAACAGCGCCGCCGGGTGCGCGGAAAAGGACAGCATATCGCTACTGAGTTCGCGAATGGGATTAAAATAACCAACGAAGGTGTAGGCGGAGACCAAAGCAATCAGCACCCATCCGGCGTGCTTGCCGGTTTTTCGCCAGACCTTTTCGAAAGTCCAGGGCGCCATGTCCAGTCTGATCCGTTTGTTTCGGCCCCCTTCAAAAAAATGTTCAACGCCCATAAACATCATGGTCCAAACGGTTTGCGGGCAAACAAAGCCACACCACACGCGCCCCACCAGAATGGTGATGGCGAACAGGGCCAAGGCGCAGATAATCAGCATCCAGCCCAAAAGCATAAAATCCTGAGGCCAAAAGGTAATCCAGAAAATATGGAATTTGCGCGCCGGCAAATCGAACAACACAGCCTGGCGGCCGTCGATTTGAATCCAGGGGGTCAGGAAATAAGCGAGCAACATGGGGATACTGCTGCGCTTTTTCAGTTTACGAAAAAACCCCTTGAAACGCCGGGCATAAATTTTCCTGCGGGTTTCGTACAGGTAGAGGACGTGCTCCGATTCATCGGGCGCTTGATCCGGTTTGCTATCAAGCTGTGAAGACAAACCATCCGCCCCTAGCGCTCAGAGAGACCGTAAACATAACTGGTTAACAGCCGGATTTTACTGGTGCGTAGCATCTTGTCCTGGGCGGGCATATTGCCCTGGCGACCGCTACGAATACTGGTCTTTATCATTTCCGGTGAACCACCATACAACCAGATATCGTCGCTTAAATCCGGCGCCCCGAGAGCCACGTTGCCGCTGGCGTCGGCACCATGACAACCGGCACAAAAACCCGCGAATTTCTGCTCGCCAGCCGTAGCCAGGGCTTCATCGTGATCTCGACCACCCAATTTGAACAGGTATTCCGTGACCTCGCTAACACCTGCTTCACCAAGGGCCGCTCCCCAACCTGGCATAACACCCCGGCGTCCATGTCTGATGGATGTCTCAATGGCTTGCGGTGTATTCCCGTATAGCCAGTCATCATCGGTGAGGTCGGGAAAGCCGTAAGCCCCGCCGCCATCACTACCGTGACACACCGCGCAGTTATTACCGAACAGGCGGCGACCGATTTTGAAGGCTGCGGGATTGGCAGCCAGTTCTTCTATGGACTGTCCCTCGAATTTGGCATAGACCGCCTCAAACCGTTCGTCGGCCCGTGCCTCCTGCTGCTGCCACTGGCCAATAGAAGTCCATCCCAGCAGGCCTGGAAAGTTACCGAGCCCCGGGTAGAGCACCACGTAGACAAAAGAAAACACCACGCTGCCAATAAACATCTTGAACCACCAGGCTGGCAGGGGGTTGTCATATTCTTCAATACCGTCATAGACATGGCCGGTCTTGGGTGTGCCATCTTCCACTTCCTGATCATCACGCAGCACCACTTTGCGATTGGCAATCAATACCCAGCATACGCCGATTACCGTTCCCACAAACAATATGATGACCCACCAGCTCCAGAATGTGCTCATCGGTTTCTACCCTTGTCACTTGCCATCACGTTGGCTTGTCTCGGTTTTTCCCGGTGTCTCTAAGTGAGAGTCGCCATCCCCGCCACTTTCTAAAGACCTCTCCTCATCGGCAAAAGGCAACAAAGCCGCTTCTTTGAACCGGGCTTTGTTGCGTCCGCTATAAGCCCAAAGGCAGATACCGACAAAAGCAATCATCGCCAGCACCGTCCCCAAGCCCGCTAAAAAGCCGCGATCAAACACTACCGTCTGTTCCATACACTTACCTGTCGTTGTTTACCCCGCAGTTGAACCACTGCCGAATAACCGTCCTAACCGAGCATCAGCGTTTCTGTTTAATTAATATGCCCAACTGCTGCATATAGGCAACCAGCGCATCCACTTCCTTAACTTCACCCGAGGCAAAGGCCTGCGCGGCATTGGCGATATCTTCGTCGCTATAGGGCACACCGACATGGCGCAGGGCGGTCATTTTGGCGGCGGTTTGTTCGCCAGTTATCACGCTTTCAAATAACCAGGGAAAAGCAGGCATATTGGACAGCGGCACCACATCCCGGGGGTTGTAGAGATGAGCCCGGTGCCACTCATCACTGTAACGCCCGCCCACCCGCGCCAGATCCGGCCCGGTGCGCTTGGAGCCCCATAGAAAGGGGTGCTCATAAAGCTGCTCCCCGGCGACGGTATAGTGGCCATAGCGCTCGGTTTCGGACCTGAAGGGACGCACCATCTGGGTATGGCAGACATGGCAGCCTTCGCGGATATAGATATCCCGCCCCTCCAGCACCAGGGCCGGCAGCGGTTTGAGCCCTTCGATGGGCGTGGTGGTGGATTTAATAAAAAACAGCGGAACAATCTGGGCAAGACCGCCAAAACTCAGGGCCACGAGCACCAGGATAATCATCAGGCCAACGTTTTTCTCGACGACTTCATGCTTCATGACTGTGCTCCCGCCGGCGTGGACGCCGGCGTTTTGTCAGGCCGGGGAGGCACTTCGCCGCAGCACGTCCTCCATACATTAAAGGCCATGACCAACATGCCGAGGAAGAACATCGCGCCGCCAATCAATCGCACATAGTAACCGGGCATACTCGCCTCAATGGACTCGGCGAAGGTATAAGTCAAAGTGCCATCAACATTAAACGCTCGCCACATCAGTCCCTGCGCAATACCGTTAACCCACATGGAGGCGATATAAAGCACCGTGCCCATGGTCGCCAGCCAGAAGTGCAGATTGATGAGACGGATGCTGTACATCTTGGGTTTGCCAAATAACAGCGGTATCAGGTGATACATGCAGCCAATGGAAATCATTCCCACCCAACCCAGGGCACCGGAATGGACGTGACCAATGGTCCAGTCGGTATTGTGGGAAAGCGCGTTCACGGTTTTAATCGACATCATCGGCCCCTCAAAGGTCGACATGCCGTAGAAGGACAGGGACACCACCAAAAAACGCAAGGTGGGGTCGGTCCGCAATTTGTCCCAGGCGCCGGACAGGGTCATGATGCCGTTAATCATGCCGCCCCAGGAGGGAGCGAACAAAATCAGCGACATCACCATGCCCAGACTTTGAGCCCAGTCAGGAAGGGCCGAATAATGCAGGTGGTGGGGCCCAGCCCAGATGTATACCGCCACCAGCGCCCAGAAATGCACAATCGAAAGACGGTAGGAATAAACCGGGCGCCCCGCCTGCTTGGGTACGAAGTAATACATCATGCCCAGAAAGCCCGCGGTCAGATAAAAGCCCACGGCGTTATGCCCGTACCACCACTGCACCATGGCGTCTATGGTGCCGGCATAGGCAGAATAGGATTTAAATAGACTTACCGGAATTGCCGCGCTATTGACCACATGCAACATGGCGACCGCAAGAATAAAGGCGCCGAAAAACCAGTTGGCCACATAAATATGGCTGGTTTTCCGTTTAACAATGGTTCCAAAAAAGACCAACGCGTAGGCTAGCCACACCACCGTAATCAGAATATCGATCGGCCATTCCAGCTCCGCGTATTCCTTGGTCGAGGTATAGCCCAGTGGCAGAGTAATAGCCGCGGCAACAATAACCAGTTGCCAGCCCCAAAAAGTGAAGGCCGCAATCCCCGGGGCAAACAACACCGCCTGGCAGGTGCGCTGTACGACATAGTAGGACGTGGACATCAGCGCACAGCCACCGAAGGCGAAAATTACCGCGTTGGTATGCAGTGGCCTCAGGCGACCGAAGTGCAACCAGGGCAGTCCCATGTTGATTTCCGGCCAGATCATCTGTGCGGCCAGAATCACGCCCACCAGCATACCTACGATGCCCCAGACAACCGTCATGATGGCAAACTGCTTCACCACTTTCATGTTGTAGGCTGGCATTTGCTCAATGGCGCCATCACTCATAGGTCAGTACCTTCCTTCATTAGGAGCGCGTCTAAAACTGTGACTAGCTATCGAATTGCACCCGGTTGCGTGACTTTTTTCAGGGTGCGGAAACCCGGCGTAAAAAGGGACGTCGGTATAATGAAGAAAGGGGCGCCTTTAACAAATGATATGCGTCAAGCGCGTTCCCGACTTTTGCTAGCGATCCCGCTTATCGTCAGGAACTCGTGTTCGACAGGCCAGATTTTGAAATTTCTCGCCTAAGTGAACGGCAGTAAAAACCACCTGTTTTAAAGGGTTATTTGCTAGACGGCAACTTCCCCGGGACGCTTTGTCAAATGCAGGCAATTCATTTTCAAGCAAGCGCCAAAGTCATTCCCGGACAAATTTTTACTGATCCTGATTAGCTGGCGCATCCCTGCCTAAAAGCCGATCCATCAGCTCCATAGGCACGGGAAAGACAATGGTATTACTACGCTCGCCGGCGATCTCGGTCAGGGTTTGCAGATACCGTAATTGCAATGCCTGATTTTGCTGGGCCAGAGTGTTGGCAGCCTGGAGTAGTTTTTCCGAAGCTTGTAGTTCACCCTCGGCATGTATGACTTTGGCGCGCCTTGCCCGCTCGGCCTCGGCTTGCTGGGCGATGGCCCGAACCATGGTTTCATTGAGGTCGACGTGCTTGATCTCGACGTTGCTGACTTTGATACCCCAGGCGTCGGTCTGCTGGTCGAGGATGGTTTGTATGTCGGCATTGAGCCGATCCCGTTCGGCCAGCATTTCATCCAGTTCATGCTGCCCCAGCACTGAGCGCAGGGTGGTCTGCGCCAGCTGACTGGTGGCCATATAAAAGTCCTCCACCTGAATGATGGCTTTTTGCGGGTCCACCACACGGAAATAGACCACGGCGTTAACCTCGACCGAAACGTTATCCCGGGAAATGACATCCTGGCTGGGCACATCCATGACGATGGTACGCAAATCAACACGCACCATTTGCTGGATGCCGGGAATGATGATGATGAAACCAGGACCCTTGACCTTCCAGAATCGACCGAGCAAAAACACCACGCCACGTTCGTACTCGCGCAGGATTTTGATGGCGCTGGCGAAAAACAAAATCACCAGTACAATAAATGTATACAGTGGATATTCGATCATGGTTGTTTCTCCATGCGTGGGGGTTCGGGTTGTTCGCCCATGGCTCCAGCTGCGGGTTCAACCTCAAGGATCAAGCCATCGACCGCGCTTACTCTAACGATCTGCTTCTTTTCCAGCGGGGCAGTGCCGCGGGCCTGCCATAGTTCACTGTGAACCCGGATAGTGGCATGGCGGGGATCACTGATCTCCACCACCTCGCCTACTTTACCAATCAGTTCCTCGACGCCACTGACCACAGGCCGGCGGCGGGCGCGCAGGGCCATGCCGATAATCAGGAAAAACACCAGCACCGTTGCCCCGGCAACGCTCAGCACCACCGACAGATAAATCCTGAAATCCGGGATATCGGTGTCCATCAATATTATCGAGCCGATAACAAAAGCCACCAGCCCGCCAATACCGAGCATGCCGAAACTAGGCTGGAAGGCCTCGGCCACCATCAGCGCCACGCCCAGAAGAATGAGCGCAAAACCGGCGTAATTGACCGGCAACAACTGAAACGAATAGAGCGCCAGCACCAGGCAGATGGCCCCAATAACCCCTGGCACCAGGCCACCGGGGTTATAAAACTCCAGGATCAACCCGTAAACGCCCACCATCATCAGGATATAGGCGACGTTAGGATTGGTTATGACACTGAGCAGACGGTTGCGCCAGTCCGGCAATAATTCCTCAACATTCAGGTTCTGGGTGTTGAGGGTTTTCATTTCTCCCTGGATCCGCACCTGCCGACCGTCGATCTGTTGCAACAAATCTTCGATATTGGTAGCAACAACATCGATAACCCCGATTTTTAACGCTTCGCTGGCTTGCAGGCTCACGGCCTCTCGCACTGCCCGCTCTGCCCAATCGGCATTGCGCCCGTGCAAGTCGGCAAGACCACGAATATAGGCCGAAGCGTCATTAACCATTTTACGCTTCATGGCATCACCCTGATCTAGCGCGCCGGATTCGCTTTTGTTGCCTCCGTCCCCCTGTTTTTCGGATTCGCCGTCCGTGGGCGGCTTCCCAGTCCCGGGTTTATCGCCACCAGGAAACGGCGAGCCGCCAATTTGCACTGGCGTCGCGGCGCCCAGATTCGTACCGGGAGCCATGGCAGCGACATGACTGGCGTATAAAATATAGGTGCCCGCGCTGGCTGCGCGGGCACCCGTCGGCGCGACATAAGTGGCGACGGGAATGGATGATGCAGTGATGGTTTTTATGATACCGCGCATCGCGCCATCTAGACCGCCGGGAGTGTCCATGCGGATGACGATCAGCGCTGCTCCCTGTTCCAGCGCTTGTTCAAAGCCCCGTGTCACGTAATCTTCCGTTGCGGGGCCGATGGCATCGGCCACGGTCAACACCAGTGCTCGATTGGTGGACGCCGGCATAGCGCTGGCATCCCACACACTGGTCAACAGCACTAATGGCAGAAGAAGAAATATTCGGACTATGCTCAAGTTACCGAACCCTCGTAAGGCTCACGTGTAATCTCGTATTACCTCAAAGCCTCGCTGCATTTACGGGTTGCACTCCTCCTTTATAGCCCCAATCGGATTCCAGAACAAATAAATCCGTCGATACCCAGGAACCATGCTATCAATAACTCAGCTTGAGGCACCAGTCAATTCAAGCTAAATTGCCCGCCCCATTATCTACGGTAAGAAAAGCGAGTCATGTCCGTGTCAAAAAACACAAACCAGTCCAAACCAACCACCAAACCGGCCATCAATACCTCTTCCTCGGTCTACCAGCAGGCAGCGGGCAGGCACAACCTGAGCATGAGTGAGGCTTTGCAACC
>OBIY01000160.1_pt1 | contig 29474 bp, 31 predicted proteins | sample 1519841 | NCBI WGS metagenome assembly OBIY01 (sample SAMN03019774, study PRJEB22545) | beach sand metagenome | biome: beach; feature: sea beach; material: beach sand | place: USA: Municipal Pensacola Beach, FL | collected 2010-07-30 | depth 30-40 cm m
TGAAAATGCCCTTGGCCATTTATACCGCATACGCGGGGTTGCATTGATTTGTCGAGCAGTAAGAGCGTCTTGACGCTCCGAACCGTGCTTCCTTCAAAAATAAGAAGGCGAGCCATGATAGCTCGCCTTCGCATTTCGTGGATTTCCTAAGGAGTAATCCTTGTTAACGGAAAGTCCGACTTTTCCAGAGTGCTAGAAATGCATTCAAATTATAAGTCAGACATTACAGCAAGTCCAGCACTCTGGAAAAGTCAGGCCAACCGCAACTAAATCAAACGACAGAACGGTGAAACGGGTTCTGGAATCGTGGTTTTTGGGTGCCATCTCTTCGAATGATATGCTCGCCTGCGGGTTGATGGCGTTAGCCCGTTAGGCGCAAACTCTTCTGCTCATACCTATCCTCCATAATCATACTTGACTTCTAGCGCCGCCCAACGGCAAAGTCAATTAGTTTGATTTAGGGGGCTAAAAATGAAGTATCGCAAATGAAGTATCGCATCGGAATTGATCTTGGCACTAACTCTCTGGGATGGGCGGCTATTGAGCTTTCCGGTGACGCGCCAGACGCACTCACGCCCGGCCCCCTTCTTGGCATGGGCGTCCGGATCTTTTCGGACGCCCGCAATCCCAAGGACAAATCCTCCAATGCGGCACAACGGCGTGGCCCGCGTTCGGCACGGCGCAACCGGGATCGCAAGGAAGCACGTGGCCGCGCCATGCTTCATGCGCTCACTGCAGCCGGGCTCATGCCGCCTGAAGGCGCCGAACGCAAAGCGCTGGAAGAGCTTGACCCATGGATCCTGCGCGCCAAGGCGCTGCATCAGTCCCTTACGCCTTTTGAGATCGGCCGGGCGCTCTTCCACCTGCAACAAAGGCGAGGCTTCAAATCAAATCGCAAGACCGATGGTGACGATGAAGGGGCCATGTTTGCCGCGATTGAGGCCGCACGCGAAAAGATGCGCGCAACAGGGGCGAATACGCTGGGGGAGATGTTTGGGGCACCACGACTTGCACAGTTGGAGGCAAATCGCAAAACACCTGCAGGTTCACGTGCTCCTATGCCTCAGGCGCGGGTCAAAGCCCACCGCGAAGGCTCAAAAATGGCCTATGACTATTATCCTTCACGCGCCATGATCCTCGACGAATTCGAACAGATCTGGAACCACCAGGCGCCTCACCACCCTACATTCATGACGGCAGACGCCCATGATACCATCCGGCACGTCATTGTGTATCAGCGGAAGTTGAAGCCACAACAGGCAGGCAAGTGCACATTCCTGCCGGATCAGCCTCGCGCACCAAAGGCGCTGCCCTCCACGCAATATGCCCGCATTCTGCAAGAGGTGAACAATCTCAGCGTTGGCGCGACTGGCGAGGTTTCCCGCACGCTAACCCGTGATGAACGAGCGCAACTGGTCGATTTCCTTGTCCACCCATCCTCCAAGGCGGCAAAGCGCACCTTCAAGGCAATCCGCAAACGTCTCAACCTGCCGAACTCGCAAAAGTTCAATATTGAAAGTGCCAAGCGCGACCATCTGGTGGGTGACACCACGGGGGCCATCCTGATGCAAACGGATGTCTGGGGTGATGGCTGGTTCGACCTGAACCGGACAACGCAGGATGAAATTGTCCTCAAACTGATTGAGACTGAACAGGAAGCCGATCTTGTCGACTGGCTCACCCGGAAGCATGGCCTGTCTGAGGATCAAGCCAAAGCTGTCTCGCGCGCCCGTCTGGCCGATAGCCATGGCAAACTCTCTGCGCAGGCACTGAGCCGGGTCATCCCGCGCCTAGAGGCTGGCGAAAGGTATGATGAAGCCGCGCAAGCAGAGTTCGGAGACCATCGCGCAATGGGCGATGGGGTAATCCACGAAGATGGCTTGCCCTACTACGGCGAAATCCTGTCACGGCACACAGCCTTTGAAAGGGATAACCCTCGGAATGATGAAGAACGCTATGGCCGGGTTGCCAACCCGACCGTGCATGTGGCGCTCAATGAGCTGAAAAAGGTGATCAACGATCTGATCCGCCGCTGGGGACCGCCAGAGCAGGTCGTGCTTGAGCTGGCACGAGACCTGCCCCTGTCCGACCGGAGACGGCGCGAGCTGGAAGCTCTGCTAAAGAAAAACCAGGATCTCAACGACAAGCGGAACGCATATCTTACCGCCAACGGATATTCTCCAAACTATGAAAACCGCCTGAAACTGCGTCTCTACGAAGAGGCGATGGATGCGTTTGGCGGGACCGTTGTGTGCGCGTTTTCCGGCACGCCTATCAACAAGACCGACCTGTTTTCAGATGATGTGGAGATCGAACACATCCTGCCGCTGTCACGCACGCTCGATGACAGCTTTGCAAACAAGGTCCTTGCGACGCGAGAGGCCAATCGTATCAAGCGCAACCAGACCCCTTTTAAAGCCTTCGGCGACAGTCCCGCAGGCTATGACTGGGAGCAGATAAGCCTGAGGGCGAGTGACCTTCCCGCATCCAAGGCCTGGCGCTTTGATCCCGATGCAATGGAACACTGGGAAGCGCGTGGCGGTGATTTCCTGGCCCGCCAGCTCAATGACACCCGCTATATCGCTCGGCTCAGCAAGACATTTGTTGAAGCCCTTTACGGCGGGCAAGGCGTGAAAGGGCAGAGCCGCAAGGTCTGGGTCGTGCCCGGGCAGCTCACAGCAGATCTCCGCCACTTTGCAGGCTTCAACACTTTGACAGGCCTGACAGGTGGCAACCGGAAAGACCGGACCGATCATCGCCACCATGCCGTTGATGCGCTGGTCGTCGCCCTCACGGACCAGGCCATGGTGAAGCGCGCTTCCGACCTGGCAAAACAGGAAGACGCGGCCGCCCATCATGAGATCATGCAGGCCATGGCTGAACCCCTGAAACGTTATCGCGCCTCAGCCGAGGACAGGCTTTCCAAGCTGGTCGTGTCTCACAAGCCTGATCACGGTTTCCAGGACGCCATGCATAACGACACAGCTTATGGCATCACTGGGCAAAGCGACGCCAAGGGCCAGATGATACTGGTGACACGCAAGCTTCTGTCGGATCTGGAACCGAAGGATCTGGACTCGATCGTCGATCCCCAGCTGCGCGATCACTTTAACACGGAAACGCAGGGGCTCTCCGGCAAGGATTTCACACAGGCCTTGTGCGAGACCGGAGAGGGCATGCGCCCACCCGTGCGCCGTGTTCGCGTCGCCACCCCGATGAAAGAGTCCAGCTTTGTCACCATCAAGCATGGTAAGAACCGGCAACACTCAAAAGCCTACAAGGGCGATGGAAACTATTGTTACGATATCTTCCAGGATCAGAAAGGGTGTTGGACCGGCGAAGTTGTCACCACCTTTCAGGCATACCAGCTTGCGCAAGCGGATCCGGACTGGTGGCTAAAGCCAACACGGCAAGATGGTCAGTCTCTACTGATGCGCCTACGCAAAGGCGATATGCTAGAAATTGACAGTCCGGCCGGAGACCGGCGGTGCGTAACGATTTACAAATTCTCGGCAGGCAAAATAAACATGGCAGATCACCATGAGGCTAACGCATCGGCTCGCGTTCGCGCAAAAGAACTGGCCGGTTACCAGATGTCCCCGTCATCCCTCCAAAGGGCCAATGCGGTCAGGATCACCGTCAGCCCCTCAGGCAAGATAAAACGACACAAGGCATAGAAATTGCAACTTCTGCGGTAATCCGGAGAAGTTATATGCAGAACAGAATAGTCGAAGTCGCTACAGATAATGTGCATCTGTCTCTCTTTCGCGGCTTCATGAAGCTTTCTCGCGAACGGGAAGAAATCGGCCGTGTTGCCCTGCCTGATATTGGCGGACTGGTCGTGCGCGGCTATGGCGCTTCCATCTCGCTCAATCTGGCCGCCCGCCTTGCAGCAGAGAACATACCGGTTGTGCTTTGCGGTGTGGATCAATCACCAGCGTCGATAATCTGGCCCGTCGCCGGACACCATGCCCAGGGGAACATTATTGAGGCGCAGGGACAGCTAAGCCTGCCACAACGCAAGCGCCTCTGGCAAGCTCTTGTTCGCGCTAAGATCAACGCGCAGGGACAAGCACTGAGCGCGGCGGGTGAGCATTCGGCAGACTTGATCGAAATGGCCAAGGCTGTTCGCTCAGGCGATCCGGACAATCTTGAAGCTCAGGCCGCCCGAAAATACTGGCCGCGAATGATGGGCAAACTTGAAGACTCGTTTACCCGTTCTCGTCAGGCAAACGGACTAAACGCATGGCTCAATTATGGCTACACGGTTTTGCGTGCAGGGGCAGCGCGTAGCCTGCTAGCGGCCGGCCTCCATCCCAGCCTCTCCATTCAGCATGCCAGTCGTGGGGAGCCTCTGCGGCTCAGCTCCGACATGATGGAACCATTCAGACCCTGGGTAGACCTGACAATCAGGCGCCTCGCAGAATGCGAAAGGGACGAATTACCCGCTCTTGATCGTTATCGTAAAAGTCGGATTGTTCAGGTCCTGTCTCTGGACCTGCAGGGCCCGCAAGGGGCAAGTCCTGTGCAGACCTGCATGAATCGCCAGGCTCAAAGCCTTGCCAGAATATGCCTAGGAGAAGCGCGCACTCTTGAACTGCCAGCAGGTCTGGCTCTGGAATTGTCAGGAGGCGTCAAGTGAGGGCGCTAACGCACCTTTCAGCGTATCAGCACATGTGGGTTATGGTCTTGTTCGATTTACCGGTCACAACGAAAGAGGAACGGCGTGCTTACACTCAGTTCCGGGACTTTTTACTGGATCAAAGTTTCACCATGGCCCAATACTCAGTGTATATTCGCCACACCACAGGACGCGCACAACTTGCCCCTATCATAAGGTCCATAGAGGCCGCGGTCCCGCCCGAAGGGAAGGTCGACATCTTGCAATTCACGGACCGGCAATATGCCGATATTGTCTCACTGCGAGGTCGACGGCGCACTGATTCGCGTGAAAACCCAGACCAACTAGTGATGTTTTGAGGATGACACGTCGTTTTTCTTCAGTGTTATTCGGTAAAATTTCACTTTATATCAACGACTTGCCACCTCATCGGGTCTAGCACTCTGGAAAAGCCGGACCAACCGCAACCGTCTGTGGGGATCACCTTGGGCATTGTTTGGTCTAGCACTCTGGAAAAGCCGGACCAACCGCAACTCGCCGTCCAGAGCTGCGAAGGAAGGCTTCGGTCTAGCACTCTGGAAAAGCCGGACCAACCGCAACGCCTTGAAGGCACAGACGATATACGATGAAGGTCTAGCACTCTGGAAAAGCCGGACCAACCGCAACTTGCCGTTGCGCATGACCACCTCAGTAACCGGTCTAGCACTCTGGAAAAGCCGGACCAACCGCAACCACTGTCGTCAGACGATGGCCGGGCATTATGGTCTAGCACTCTGGAAAAGCCGGACCAACCGCAACCCGGTATAGGTGTGTGGGCAGGGGAGATCAGGTCTAGCACTCTGGAAAAGCCGGACCAACCGCAACGATATGCCCGAGATGGCCAAAGGAAAGCCTGGTCTAGCACTCTGGAAAAGCCGGACCAACCGCAACGGGATCATCCTTTGCATGGAATGGCGGGAAGGTCTAGCACTCTGGAAAAGCCGGACCAACCGCAACCGACACGGTTCGAGGCGTATCTCACGACAGGGTCTAGCACTCTGGAAAAGCCGGACCAACCGCAACCCAATTCGGGATGTGCAGGAAGGCTATCCTGGTCTAGCACTCTGGAAAAGCCGGACCAACCGCAACGATGGTCAAAGCACTGAGTTGAAGTGGATTGGTCTAGCACTCTGGAAAAGCCGGACCAACCGCAACCGTTTGCGGCAGTTCTCTATCAACTTATTCGGTCTAGCACTCTGGAAAAGCCGGACCAACCGCAACCCGAACAGCGCTTGAAAGAAACCGCCCAGGGGTCTAGGCTCAGGACTCATTGTTCACAACCAGAATGCGACGGTAGCGGCGATGCAGATTGCCGAGAAGAAGGTGTGGGCGCACCGGTCGTAACGTGTTGCGACACGTCGCCAGTCCTTGAGTTTTGCGAACAGGTTCTCGATCTTGTGGCGCTGGCGGTAGAGGGCCTTGTCATAGGGGTAAGGCCGTTTGCGGCTTCTCGATGAGGGGATGCAGGGCGCGATCCCCTTTGCGGTGAGGGCCTGACGGAACCAGGTGCTGTCATAGCCGCGGTCGCCGATCAGGTGTGAGGCGGGCGGCAGGATGTCGAGCAGCAGGCGTGCGCCCTTGTGGTCGCTCATCTGGCCCTCCGAAAGATGCAGGAGGATGGGGCGGCCCTGACTGTCGCAAACCGCATGCAGCTTGGAGTTCAGCCCGCCCTTGGTGCGCCCGATAAGGCGGGGAACATCCCCTTTTTTAACAGGCTCGCCGCCGTGCGGTGGGCCTTCAGATGGGTGGCGTCGATCATGATCCGGTCCGGCGGCGGGCCTGCCCCGGCAAGGGCGGTGAAGATGCGGTCGAACACGCCCATCCGGCTCCAGCGGATGAAGCGGTTATACAGCGTCTTGTGCGGGCCATAGTCCTTCGGCGCATCCTTCCATTGCAGACCGTGCTTGATGACATAGACAATCCCGCTCACCACACGCCGGTCATCCACCCGCGCAACCCCGTGTGCCAGCGGAAAATACGGCGAGATCCGCGCCATCTGACGTTCGCTCAGCAAAAACAAATCACGCATCACGACATCCTCCTGAATATCGTGAATCACAACCCAATCGAAATTAATAGGTCCTGAGCCTAGCACTCTGGAAAAGCCGGACCAACCGCAACCCACCATTGAAGGCACCGGCACGTTCAACCGGTCTAGCACTCTGGAAAAAGGCCGACCAATCATATTCTATCATCCTACAGGCCAATCATCACATGCTCCAATACATTGAATTTTATTATTTATTCTGAAGCCCCGGTTTCATGACGGAGAAAAGGCTCACTTCAAGGCATGGGCGGCACACCAGCGAATCAGACCGAGAAAGTGAATTCAACCAATAGGTTACGCGGGCAAGCAGACCCACACGCTTCCCAGCGAGTGGTGCAGATCTGGTGCGGAGAAGAAATTTTCAGACATCTTCGCGTCAATGCGGGCGCGGAAATATCATATAAAAACAATCCTGTAGGATGGTGGAGCTGGATGATGAAACATCCAACCAGCTCTTTGAGGTTCTGAGCGATTGGGAAGACCAGCTTCGTGATGTGGACTTCTCGGTTCTGGATGAGGAGGCGCCACCGGAGGAGGAAAGCCCGGTGCCCAAGCCGGGCAAGCATGGAGGGCCGACTCCATGCTAGACGATTACAAAGGCACATGCAGGCAGGCGGTTTGAGCGTAACCGCGACCTGCACGGCAAGGGCGCGTCGAAACACCCTTCACCGCTGTCGCTGCGCCTCACGCATGAGGAACGGGCGCAGTTAGAGCGCGATGCGGGCGACAGGACGCTGAGCAGCTATATTCGCTGGCGGCTGTTCGGGGAGCAAATAGAGCCCTGGCCCTCTCGCCGTCCAAAACGCAAAAGCCACAAGCCGGGCGTGGATCATGTCATCCTCGCCCAATTGCTCGGCGCGCTCGGCAAGTCGCGGCTGGCCTCCAATCTCAACCAGATTGCCAAGGCCGCGAATATCGGCGCGCTGCCGGTCACGGAAGAGCTGGAAGCCGAGTTGCACACGGCCTGCGCCGAGATTGGCGAGATGCGTGACACGCTCATGACGGCGCTCGGTAAGGCCTCGGCATGATCCTCGTCGGCAATCAAAGGGGTGGTGCGCGCGATCTGGCGCGCCACCTGATGAAGGATGAGAACGACCATGTGCATGTCCATGAAATTCGCGGCTTCGTGGCCGACGACCTCATGGGCGCGTTCAAGGAAGCCGAGGCGCTGAGCAAAGGCACACGCTGCCGCCAGTTCCTGTTCTCGCTTTCGCTCAATCCGCCACAGGATGAGCGCTGCTCCATTGCCTCTTTTGAGGCTGCTATTGCGCAGGCCGAAGAGCGCCTGGGCCTGACAGACCAGCCCCGCGCGATTGTCTTCCATGAGAAGGAAGGTCGCCGTCATGCGCATGCGGTCTGGTCGCGCATCGACACCGAGCAGATGAAAGCGGTGCAGCTCTCGCACTCGAAAACCAAACTCGCGGCGCTGTCGAAACAGCTCTATCTTGATCATGGCTGGCGGTTGCCCGCCGGTCATATCGACCGCTCTTTGCGCGATCCCCCCAACTTCACGCTGGAAGAATGGCAACAGGCCAAACGAACGGGGCAAGACCCGCGCGCGATCAAAACGGCGATCAAGGAAGCCTGGGCGGTCTCAGACGATCAGGCGAGTTTCACCCAAGCGCTGCGGGAGCGCGGCTATACTCTGGCGCGCGGCAATCGGCGCAGTTTTGTGGCGGTGGATGCCTTCGGCGAAGTTTATTCCGTGCCGCGCCAGATCGGCGTGAAAACCAAGGACGTCAGAGACCGGCTCGGCAAAGCCGACACCCTGCCGGATGTGGACATTGTGAAGTCCGAGAAGGCCGACGCGCTGAGCAACAAATTGACGGGTTTCGTGAACGAGATAGACGCGCAAGCCGAGCGCCAGAAAGCGGCATTCAAGCAGAAGCTCCACGACCTCCGCACCCGCCAGCGCAGCGAACGTAGAGCGCTGATTGAGGCGCAGCAGCAGCGCCGCACGCTAGAAGCTCAAACCCGCCAGGCCCGCTTCCGCAAAGGCCTCAAAGGCGTCTGGGACATCCTGCGCGGCGAACACTGGCGTATCTCGCAAGAGAACAAACGCGACGCCCAAGCCGCCCTGAAACGCGATCAGGCCGAATTTGAGGCGCAGATTGAGAAGCACCTCGATGAGCGGCAGACGCTGAAGCTGGAATTGGCTCAGGCCAAGAGGGTTGCCGAGAACCTGAATACTCAGCGCGCCAACTTGGTGGAAGAGCTAGAAAAGTCGATGCAAGCGACTCCGCAAAAACGGCCCGCACCTCAAAAACAAATGCGCATGTGAGTGGTATGGGAAAGTGGCGCCAACTTGAGTGAGACAGCAGAATCGCGTGTGATTCTCTTCTGAGAAAGTTAGGTTCGCCATGTCAGATGATTTACTTATTACGATGCCCGCAAGTCCTGCTCGTCTTATTCTTGAAGGCGACCGACTCATGGTGGCGCGGCTGCTCAAGTTAAAGAATTTTGCCGATCACTGTCAAAAACAAGGCATATCCGTAAACAAGAAGCGCCTGCTCAACCTTGAGCGTCTTGGTGCGTTTAAACCCATCGTTCGTTTTGTGAATGACGGTAGCATTAGTGCCGGCATGCGTTTCCCAAACAGCGATGTGGGCGAGTGGTTTGATCAAGGTATCGCAATCGATTGTCTGGCACCGGGCACCGAATACAATATGCCTGCGGAAGACGTAGAAACCGAAGCGTTCTATTCGCCGTTTCAAATCTTTGATTTGATCTGTGCCCTTACAGGCCTGACGATAAACGTGCAGCTAGATGAATATCTAGAGCAGCAAACCCCGCCTGTTGATTGGCAGGCCAGGGCAGGTCACTGGGTGCAATTCGCTGAGCAATGCCTAGCAGGTTGCCGCAACAGCTCCTTCCGAGCCGCAGTCTCTGTGCTGTGCCAATATATTTCGAACAGATACTATCCTCATACCCAAGGAAATCGCAGGACAATCTCAGTCCCAAGAGACTGTTTGGCTGTAGGGGGGTGGATAAATATTATTGGGGTGGGTTGGCAGTGGGAAGAAGAGGCCGCCAATTTTGATCCAAAGCAAGTCGAAACAGAATTTCAGCTCACGGAAAGGAAATTAGAGCATGCTTACAATGCGATAGCCACTGCAGCAAATTCTAAAGACCCAATCGAAAAATGGGCAAATCTTGTCGAGTTTATTTCGATCAAACAAAAGAACGCGCTTAAAGGTGATGCCTTGTTGGCTTTCAACCTCCGGTGTGCGGCCAATATGATAAGGCGCCTTCATAAAGACCTGTACGGCGTCGACCTTCCCCCTAGCCATGAGGTAAATACGGAAGTTATCTCCCATTCCCCTGAGTTAGAACAAAGAGATGACTGCCGCAGGCATTTGGAGTTTGTGGTCAACCAATATGATCTCAATCCACAACCGAAACTCGTGCTTCTTGTCGAAGGTGAGAGTGAGGTCGCGCTGATTGATACGATCTTTCAGCCCTTATTCGGACATCATCCCGGAACTGCTGGAATTGAAATCATCAACCTACGCGGCGTGGACAACGCTACTGGTAACAAAAAATATGACCGCTTCACGGCCATCGTCCGGTTGATAGATTATCTTCATCACCATCAGAGCATGACATACCTTTTGCTGGACGATGAGAACTATGCTCGGAAGCTACAGGAGGCGGCGGAACACAAACCCTCGCTACTGAGCAGCAACCGCTTGGCGATGGCACCTGACCATGTGAGACTGTGGGGTGTGTGCTTAGAGTTCGACAATTTTTCTAATACAGAAATTGCAAAAGCCCTGACCAAGATAGGAAATGGCGCGAAGTTCTCTCCCGCTGAAATTGCCCTGGCGCGAGAAGATTCTAATCCAGGAAAAAGCCTTTCAGATATATACGCCGCAAAAACTTCTCGAAGTTTGAACAAGCCAGATTTGGCGAGAGTTTTAGGTCAGATTCTTATTGATCCTAAGACGCGGAAAAAGCCCGCGAAAAGGCCGATTGTGGAAGTCCTGAGAACTGCCCGCAAATTGGCTGTTCGCAATCCTTTTCCAACCACTCACGAAATTTGGGTTCGCAATCAGAATTCATCTGTCCTCGGAGGGCAGAGAGTCAGTGATGATTTAATTTCTGACAGCAACGCGGATCAGTAGTGCTCTTCAAGCAGACCAAATGCCCGCGACTCGCGTATAATTAGAAAACGAAGCGGGCAAAGACCATGACATCTTATGCACACAAGAGAATTCTGAGCACACTTGATCGAATAGGCCCCTATCCGGCTGACAAAGGCAAGCTGGAGCAGTGGTTAGAGGGAGAAGGTCATTTAAAGTTTGTACGTGATAACGCGACAGATGATGAATTGATTCTATACGCCTCAAGCAACTCTGTGTTTGTCCATACTGTTGCCGTCCCAAGCGACAACCTAGAGCCGCTTCAAAAAAGTGATTTGCTGACTTGGAGCCATAATCCATTCACGGTCTGCGCGAGCGTTTGGTGGAGGTCGGGCGAAGAAAAGCATCTAGGCTTCGAACGAGGGATAACAACAGCCGGGTCTGATTCACTCGATGGCGGTCACAACTTGGTTTTTATGCGGAGCTTCGAGGGGTGGAGCGACGAGCCCTCGACCTCAATTGAATTGCTTCAAGAGTTCGAACACACAGCAGCCATAAGGTGGAGAGCAGAGCGCAACGCGTATTGCAAGTTCGATGAGAATGGCGATTTTTGCGATGTGGTTTCAGTTACGCGCCGAGAAGAACGGCACCCCGTAACTCTTATTACTGCAAAGCAAGATGAACTTGTTGAATATCTGGTCGCGTCTCGTCAGACGCTTGTTCAGATGTTTGATTTTACATTACTCAATCACGATACCTTCCGCAGCTGGGGCGATGGGGAAGAAGTAAATTCTGATGAGGATGATCAGTTCTTCTATCGCAGCAAAATTGTCGAAGGAGAATGCGCTTATCATAGAGGCGTTCAAATCTTGAAGCCTAGATTGTCGCGGGACGAATTGCTTGAAAAACTCACAAACCCATATCCACGCGAGGAACGGGGCGTAGAGTTTCTAGCCTTTGATTGGCGTCATGGGGAAGTACGTAAGATATCAACTGCCCCAGGTTCAACGACGAACTACTTCCAAATGGCCGATAATGATCTTCCGCACGAGCTTTCGATGGCATTTTTTCGCCCGGAGGTTTTGTCAAAATACAAAGCTGATCGTGACAAATATACGGTTGGGGATCGAACCATTCATTGCCGCTCTGCATGGAGCATGAGAGGCATTGATGTGAACGAAGCCGGGCAGGTGCACGCATATATTTGCGATCTTGCTGACCTGCCGTATCAGGAACAAATCCACTGGCAATCATATAATATTGAGCCAGAAGCCCCAATCTCAAAACGCGCCTTCACCAACGACTTCAAAGGCGAATGGTGGACTGAACCAGACCCTTATCGTGGAGTGTTGGCACGGGCGCGAGAATGGGATCGTCGGCAAGTATCTTGGTGGACGCTGAAAGACAGGTCACTTCTAGACCGTACAGCTCTGCCTGTGACGGACAATCGCGGAGAGTGGGCTGAGGCCTTTATGGATCTGACGAAGCTCTTCAATGAGGGATTTGTGATCAAGGCGATACGAGTAATTTTGAAAGAGCGGAGCATAGATTTTGACCCAAAGGATCAAAGCTTGGTGCTGCTTGAGAAATTGCTTGCAAGTGCGAGCGATGGGGATGAACCGCCAAAACTTAATGGCCTAAGGATGGCTCAGAAAATCCGCTCCAAGGTCAAAGGTCATGCTGGAAGCAGCGAAGCAATTGAACTGGCAAAAGATGCCCTCGCTAATCACGAAACATTTGCGCGCCATGTGCAGCATGTCTCCGCTGAAATTCTTGAGGAGTTGCATCTTATTGAAGGTGCCTTCCATGGCTCAGAAGCCTGAACAGACCGTGAGGCCTTTTAGTTAGTTTTGACACCGAGCCACTGATGCGCATCCAATCCGCGCAGGGTTGGTCTCCATGAAATGGTCGATGGGTCTTGGGAGCGCTGAAAGCTCCTGAGGTGATGGGTGCAGGGAGAGCGAAGTCTCCTTGCTGGCGGGTGTCGGGGGCCATTACCCTGACCAGTGATGCAAAGGCTGGACGCTTGCGAGGGATTGACCGGCGATACGGTCTCTTGGCGGCTGAGGGGTGGCCTGGTTGTCGTGGAATTGGAGAGGATTTGGAGGGGGAGAATACGGTCATATTCACTGCCCCGTAATAGCCTCGGAAATGGAACGCAGACAGGTTGCCTTGAAGTCGCCAATGGGCGGAAGGGGGTCCACGGGGGAAGAGCGCAGCGGCTCCCCCTGGCAAGAGGCGTGTACTACACGCACATCTTGCACATCACCCAATTCATCCCCGCGCACCATGTATGACGGTTGGGGCCAGATGCTTGCCCCTCACACAAAGCGGACTCGGAACCGGACATGAGGTCTGCTCAAGAGGTCAGAATATTGAGCTAATTCCTAGCTTTAGGGTGCCTGTTTTCCGGACTCAAAAGCGGACAATACGAGCCGAGTGCGACGGCCATCAACTATGGAATCCACAAGGCTCTCAATCGTCCCCCAGCTGGGCCGCGACATCCATACGCTTATGCAGGACACGAACGATCAGGATTGAATCGCCGTCCAGAACATAGATGATCAAGTGCTCTTCATGTTGGGCGATCCGGACGGGCGGATCAAAGTCGCTGCGTTCCGGATGAAGCTGCGGCCTATCCGCAAGCAATGCGAATTTAGCCTCTATGCCAGATAGGTATCGCCGCCGCTGGGCGCTGCCATAGGTCTGCTGTGTATAGCGGCCAATGCCCTTGATATCTTCACGCGCCAGATTGCTAACGCGGTAGCCAACCGTCATTCTGCATCCAACTCGGCTTGAATGGCATCCATGCTGAATGCGTCATCCACGCCGCTTGTAAGACCCGCAGTGATCGCGGCCTGTAGCGCTTTATGTTTGGCCTCGTGCTCTTCCAGGATGCGAAGCCCGGCGCGCACAACCTCGCTCACAGAGCCATAGCGGCCATGCGAGACTTGCGCTTCCACGAAGGCTGAGAAGTGATCGCCCAGGGCGATGCTCGTGTTCTTTGCCATGTCAAACTCCTTTATACCAATATATCACATTTCTTGGTACAGTTGCAAGAATTGCATTATGGGTGCGCGCCCATCGGAAGCTTGCAATCGTGGAGTCGTACTACAGGATTACAAGGATAACGAAGCCTATGCCGCATGCTGATGTATGCGCGAAATTTGACAGTATACGGATGAATATGACATAATATCCTTATAACAAGTGAGGATATTTGAGGGCAGTACGATTTGATTTTCAGAAGGCAAGAAAAGGGTTAGGCGGGGCAGTTGTAGTGGGAGCGATTGTCGCCGCAGGAGTCGCAACCGCGACCCCTCTAATGCTGGCATTAGGCACAGGTATTGTCATAACGCTCGCCACGGCTTTAGTGAGCGGGATGGAAGTGGATAGGCGATCGCCTACTCGCCAGGAACCAGTGACAAATACTGCTCTGCCAGCACCCGCTTAGAAAAGCTGCATCACCAAATTTAGACCGCTGTCGAAAAAGGCGAGAAGCAGGCCAATCGTGCCCAATACCCCGACCTTGGGGCGGCTCAACACCCAGAACACACCCCAGATCACCGTCGAAAACACATAGCCAAGCGTCATGCCGATCACATGACTGAGTAGATACTCGACCGCGTAGAGGATGGGCACTAACGCCAAGAGGCTCCACCAAACCCATTCCGGCCAGTTGGGGATATAGGGGCTTAGCCTGGATGGGTCGCCCCATAGCCAGATAACCAACGCGGCAGGCACAACCATCACGATGATGGTGAGCAGCCGTCTGATCTGCCGATCCCAAGTCAGGTGATGGCGCAGGTTAAATGTCGATGCGAGCTCACCCTTAAAATCATGGATGCTTTGACGCTCCCAATCCCGATAGCGCGCCAGCCCTGCCTCGACCTTGCGGGCCACCCCGGTAAAATCCAGAACGGCAAGGGAAATCCCCACCACATCCAGAGCGGTTGCAAGAGCAGGCGGGATAAGGGCCATGGCGGGAGCCTCCGCTCTATGGCCCTGTTTTTACGCGACAAAAAGGAGCGTTTTCGCCTCATACCCCATTGCCGGGCGGACTCCAAATCGTCTAGCCTGCAAGGGCTTGGTTTTGCTGAGATCAAGTCGGCGCCAACCTGCCGAAATCATCATCCGGCCCTGAGGCGACAAAAACGCTGGTTTTTGTCGCGCAAGGGAGGCCGGGGATGGGGCAGCACACTGAACACGCAGGAAAGGAACAGGCGCGCCCCATGCCGCGAATGCCGCAGAGATTTGGCTATATCCGCACCTCGACCGAGCGGCAGTCGCCTGCGCGTCAGATCGATGGCCTGAAATCGCGCTGTGACGCGGTGTTTATGGAGGAGGGTGTGTCGGCCTGCGCGGATCGCCGCCCCGTGTATGAAGGCTTGATTGCCTCTATGCGGCCCGGTGACGTGCTGGTCGTATGGGATGTGGATCGCGCCTTTCGCTCAGTGCTCGATGCGCTCACGGAAATGCGCCGCCTGGCTGCGCTCGGCATTGGATTCGAGGCGATCACGGAAGACTATGACCTGACCACGCCAGAGGGCGGGTTTAACTTCACGCTCCGCGCGGCGCTGTCGGAATGGGAGCGCGAGAAGCTGCGCAAACGGACACGGGAGGGTTTGGCTGCGGCCAAGCGCAGAGGCGTCATCCTGGGCCGACCGCGCAAGCTCACGGACACGGACGCCATGCGCGCACGTCACGCGATCAACCGGGAAGGCCTCTCAATCCGCGCGGTCGCCAAAGCCTACGGCGTCTCCCCGCGCACCATGTCCAGGGCACTCACCCGCACCCGCCTGACCATTCCCTTCGGAGCCGCCGTCGATGGTGGGTGATTGCGCGAACACATGGATGCAAGTGTCTGAAATTCGCCGTAAGTGGACAGCGCAGCGGAGTTCGCCGACGACTGCTTTGGGGCAGAAAGCGGACATTAGTATTTGGAGCTAGGTCAGCCGCCTAGCTAATAATTCTTGCAGCACCAAGGTGGGCGTTTCACTCGTCGGTTACTGTGGATTAACAAGACGACGGTAGCATAGCTGGAAAAGGCGCGAGCGATAAATTTTCGCGTCATCGTTGCATTCACGAAAAAACCAAAGTCTATATGTACGAGAAGATGAATTGCGAGTAACCTACTAAACCATGCTTCGTTTCATCTTCTTATTTGAAGAATTTAACAAAGCGGGGGACGCGTGGTTTGGCCGATTCCAGTGCAATGGAAATTTTAAAACCGAACTTGATGGTTTTCGTGGATGAGCGAAATCACGCAGCCATCAAGGTAGAGATAGAAACTATAATCGACAAATATGAAGAAGTTGATTTTTTTGTTTGGAGTAGTGATCGAAACAATCAGCCCCAACTGTATGAGCTGGGTTTATTCGATCGGGTAAATTGGCATATTCTCTTCTTCATTTCTCCGCTGGCCGAAGAGCAAGTATCACTCAATCCGGCGTTCCAACAAGTAATTTTTAATAGGCAACTTCGTGGATTTCCGACCCATGTGGTAGTGCCGGATGACTGGAACGGTGAACTTCCGGAATATTTCGGTGCGCACGCTGCGATCATGTTATCCACTTTAAAAACTGGAATAAGCCGATACTTTCGTGTGTTACTCGACGAAGCTCAACCCAAATTGGCGGCGCCTTCGGACATTTTTGGAATGGTTCAGCGAGTTGAATCCCGGATGCAAGTAAAGGCTCAAACATCGAAGAAGGCTAATGGGATTGCTCTTCGATATCAGATTATCACCGTTCAAAATCCAAAGATTGTAAACGACCGCAAAGTAATTGCCGCGTTCGTAGCTGAGCCCTTTTCAGTCGAGAAGGCATGCGAAGATATTTGGCAAAATCACTCTTCTTGGAAGTCCACGGCAATCAAGCTGGCAATTCTCAGGAAACCGCGCGAATCAATCAATCGAAGGGTTCGCAAGGAGAGTGTTGCAGAGCACTTGCGAATACCTGAATCGCAGGTTTTTTTCGCAGATGAATATTTGAATTATTTCACGGCGTCTCCCGCTGAAAGCCCTTTGTCGGAAGGAACTGAAAAAGAACAGCCTTACGTCCCGATCGCCGCTCAAATCGAGCGATCAAACGCTCCAAGCAGTGTGACAGAAGACGCGGAAAAAGACCTTTTGAATTGGGCGAACTCCCATGATCAGACGATCGCCGTTATTGCAGGCCAAGGAGGCACGGGAAAAACTCACCTCCTAAAGCGATTCAAAAGAACGGTTGAGCGGCAGGGAAGCGTGCTGGTGCATACCGTGCCGTCTTCGACATTTTTTGACGCATTCCAGGAGAGTTTGAAGAGAGGTGAGCCGATCGATGGATACGATGTTTTTCTCCAAACGTCTCGTGACACAGTCTCCCTTTCCAGAGCTCAATTCTCCGACAACTGGAACAATGGCAATATAATTCTCGCCATTGATGGTATCGATGAAATTGCAGCGCGTTTGCCCGGCACTTTCTCTCTTAACGAGTTTCTATTGGATTTAAAGAATTCGAATAGAGAAGGATTTGGGAAAGTGTTGGTGACGGTAAGAGATTATCTCATTGTGGATGAAACAGGGCTGTCTCCCCTAAAGATGCAATTGAAGTTATTTAATAAACAGCGCGCGAGAGACTTTTTTGAAGCAATTTTCGAACAAGCTCGGAAGGAAGAAGAGATTAATGTATCGCCTCGACGGGTGGATTCTGCTTTGAATATGGCAGACCAGTTCCTCGATGGTGGAATTGGTTATACGCCGTTTATTTTGGAACTGATCGCGCTGCTTAACCTAGAAGATAATGATGACGACGATGAGTTAACTGACGCGTTTGCTGCATCAGTTGGGGATAGCGTAACCGATCGGATCGTTTTTGGGGTGTTCAATCGCGAAGCTCGTCGGTTTGGTGACGATGAACTCATTGAAGACGAGAATAACGAGTATCAGTTTAGAATATTTGAGCAACTAGCAACCACCGGCAGAATTGGCTTTCACGGTGAGACGATAGATTCGGTCGTTTTGAAAATTCTACCGAGCGAGAAACCGGAGAATTTCTTACAGTTCTTCAAGTCTCATGTCCTATTGCAAACGCAGCAGGAGAATACGTTCGGGCTTCGATTTGATTTCATGAGCGATTACTTCATCGCGCGCGCGGTAGCGCAATTAGTTATCGAAGCCTCGGAGGGACAGACTGAAATCGACCTCCCTGCACCTGTGGCTCAGGTACTAATTGAGCGCCGTGGACTAGCAGATTTCGTTGTGATCGAGGCCGCACGATTTTTGAGCGCTTACGACCGAGACGTTGTATTGTTCGGTGTTCGGAACACCATCGATCACCTTTTAGCGAAGACCGGGCAAGGGCGGACGGATCATTTAATAGCGTCATTCGTCAACATATTGATTCAATGCATCAGCCGAGATGCTCAAAGAAATTGCTCTGTTGCTGAGGCCATTGAGTTGGTCGTACGAGAGTTGTTTTCGGACGACCTCGGCTCGGTTCGAATTGTAGAAAATCTTTGCATCAGCAGAATCCCTTCTAAAGAATACGAAAATCGTTCGCTTGAATTCAGTGATCTAAGGCTAAAAAGCTGTTCGTTCGACGCATACGACGATTTTTGGTTGGGAGGAGCCAACGAGGGTACAATGTTCGAAGGGTGTACGATTCAGGGGTGCATTGGAGCCGATGTCACGCCGCCGCACCTGAGGCGCAAGCATATGGGTGAGTCGAATATTTTGGATCAATTCGCGGATCAGAAACTACTCAAAGGCGAAGTCGCAGATGGAAATGTAACGATAAGCGCGACGACCTCTTTGTATCAAATCCTTACCAAATTCAGAAGCTCAGTCGAGCAATATCGTGGGAGCATTGGCGGCAACAAATTCCGTGGACAAATTTACTCCGGACTTGAGATCGCTGGATCGATAAAGTTGAATAAATTTATCGACCTGTGCCAGCGTGAAAAAGTCTTGTCTTTGATTCCTGACAACTCACGAAACCATTTAATTGTGGTCAGAGACGCAGAGCCGGACGTCGTGGCCTTCGTGGACAAAGGAATCTTAAAAGGGCGTGTGAAGCGTCTAGTTGCGCGTATCGAGCAAGCGCTAAAATGAAACCCTTGCGGGTGGGATTTTCTTTTTCCGGCGATGCTATTGCCGAGGTAGACTTTGCTTGTCGGCGTTTATTCTCTAACAATATCGATCATTATGCGTATCACTATGATGGAATTGCGTCAGAAGATATGTGGCAAGGGTTACAGCGCGAGTATTCAAGATGTTCACATATAATTGTGTTTGCGAACGCGCGTTATATGGATCGGCCGTACACGCGGCGCGAACTCAATTACTTCTCAAAGTATCAAAGACAGCCTGGTCTAAACGCACGGATAGTCGCTTTTCTGAACGACGATCTATGGTCAAACATTCCCGATTGCTTCCTAGGAATTGAATGTAGGCGAGATGTTGAAATGAGCGAGTTCATAACCGACCTCATTCGTAGCGTTTGACTGTTGTTGTCAAAATCCTGCAAAGGGAAGCGGTCACACGCTTGAGATTGACTGGAACAAAGTCCAGCAGTGCTAATATAGCACCTATAAAGGCTACCCGGACAACAGGCGCTTCGGAAAAACCAATTGGCGCCACTTGATTTCGTGAAATCGACAAAGAAACCATGGAGCAGGTCATGGATGGTGCATCTCCGTGCAGAGTCCGGCAGCTTATTCGAGTAGTCAGCCCGCTTTAACAGACCAACGCGCCTATGTCCGCTTTGCCGCCGAAAGCAGACATTGCGCCTGCTGGCGTCAACGGCAGAAAGGGGCCAACTTCCGACCTTACTGTCCCGCTCCGCCATTCCCTTCGGAGCCGCCGTCGATGGTGGGTAGAGCGTAGGGCCTTTATGCCCGTCCTCACCTCGTGCGGGGGCGGGCATAAAGGCCCGGAGCGTGCCCCTCGCCGCGCTGAACTGAATGGGAAGAGTTCATTCCCTTTGGTGAGCCTGAGAGGGCTTTATCGAGTCACTCGAACAAATCCCGTTGCCTTGTCAGGCGCTCATCAAGAGCGGTGAGGAGGGCAAAGTCATTGTACAGGTGATTGTGCTTCAGGCTGACGGCCACATGCTCATCATAGCACTTGCGCGGCTCGACCTCGGAGGAGCGATTGAGCCGGTGCAGGGCAAAGACCACTCTCCGGTATCTAGAGAGATCGGCTCTAAGCTGAGCAACAACAGAGGCTCGCAGATCACGCAAAGCCTCGCTGCGTTGTGGCTCGGCCCGTCTGTCAAACGCGCTTATCTCGTCTGCTCTGTAGCCCTGATAGTCATCCCGGAGGGCAGATTGCCAAATCTGCCGAGGGTTTAGAGGCCTGCCTCCCAGCACATAGTGCCAGGGGTGGCCGGGTTTATAAGGGTTTCTGGTCGGCGCATCTGATCTGCTCATGATGCACCGCCTTTCGGATCACTCGCATTGCGCCGGTCGCTTTCGACCATGAGCAGGATTTCGTCATAGGCGAAGCCTGCCAGCCGGGAGATGCGCAAGGCCTCCATGCGGGAGAAGCTGTTGCTCTCGCGCCAGTCATCGCCCTGCTTGAAGCTGCGGGTGAGCGTGACCGAATAGCGGTGTGAGCCGTTCTCTCGCTGGTTCTTCCAGATGGTGGCTGAGAGCAGGCCGTCCTGAAGTTTGAGGATGGGTTGGGTCATGTTTGATCCTTTCGCTGAGACGGCGAAGGTCATTCCCCGCCGATGCACGCGGCAAAAGAACCGCTGGCAATGCGGGCTGTGCATGGGCTTTACGGTCGGCTTGGCCGAGTGGTGCGCAAAGTCCATTGCTCACCCTGAAAAGGGCCTGGCCCGCGCATGCGGTTTAGAGTGCAGTTTCGGGCGGGGATGATCTTGCTGTGCGCTGGAAGAGGTCATGACTACACCTCAAACGCTCAACTTCCCTGGTGCGACCCTTCTCAGGTGTTGAGATGAAGCCAAGGCGTTGAGACCTGGCGCCGCGTTAGGGATCGTGACCCGCAGGGCCGAGACAGCTTGCTGGCTCGGGGAGGCGAAGCCGAGTAGAGCCCGGGCCGAAGGCAACGCCAGACTGCCACCTCAAAAATGCATATTTACCCCCCTGAAGAGCGTTGTTTTTTATATTTTTTTGTCAAAAAATGCATTTTCTCTTGTTTTTCTATCTCAGTTTCTCTACTCTGGACAGAAAGTTTGGAGATCATGCGATGGAAAATGGCGAAAAGCAGCTGCTGAAAGAGATTGAGGTGTTCAACCGCGTCTCTCGAAAACGCTCAGATGAGCTTATTGCTCTTCGCAGTCTATTACACGCTTACGATGCTTCTTTTTCGGATAGACAAGTTTTTACAAGATTGTTTTGTCTCGCTCTCCACGTTCTTGAGCTCGGCCCCTCTGATCTCGGGTCGACACTATCAGCTTCACAACCTACAATTTCTAGGTGGCTGAATGGGGTTACCACCCCGGCGAAGGGTGTAAGGCCTTTAGTGTTTTCTGCTTTGAGCAAGCAGGTTGATCGAAAGTTAGCTAGAAAATCTGAATTGTTGGTAGCATAATAAAAATTTTCCCGTAGGTAATGAAGCCTCATAATTTGGGGCATCGTGATGACGGAAAGATTGGTAATTCGTGTCGTTGGCACCGAGCCAGAAGAAGTACATCGTGTCATTGAATGGCATCGACAAAAATGCGCTGCTGTCCCCTATCTTCTTCAGCGCGGCACTGATGACTATGATAGATTCGTACAAGATCAATCAGTTTGGGTGGCGTTTGACGAAACGAAACAGCCAGTTGCTGCTGCATATTATACGAAGTCAAAAGATGACTTTGAAATCGGTGGTCTAGTCGTTGAGGATGAGTACCAAGCCAGAGGGCTAGGTACTGTCATAGTTAATGTTGTTTTGGGTGCGATAATACTGAATGAAGAACCGTTCAGGGTTGGAAGTCGGATCATCGCCCATGTCCATAAGCAAAATGACAAGGTTTGTTCACTCTTTTTAGCCAATTTGAAGTTTCGCCTGTTGGAAGAAGTCAGATTGTCAGCTGAGAGCGTACCGGGACTCCCAGTTGATGAGAATGGATACGTTGTTGGATTGGAGTTGGGTGCAGATATTGATAATACCATAGCAAATTTAAGAAAGTGGGCGTCTATCTGGCGTAATAAGCTAAATGATGGATCCCTTGTAGATGTTGTTTACCACGAACAAGATTTCGCAACAGTTTTGCTGCCGGAGATCGATGTTTTATTATCTGGCTACGAATTTGGTTTGAGTTGAGTGGGCTATCCCCCTAGAGAGAGCGGCTTCCGGGCCGCTTTTTTTGTGCCTGCTTGGTAAACAAAGCCCCTCAAATTGCACTGATTTCCTTCGCGCTGTCTTAGAGTTTTGCTGCGTCCCATAATTCCCGTTAGGCGGGAGATTGGGTGTGGTTTCAAATTACAATCGTATGCGTGGCGTGCTACCGGGGCCGACGTCGGGGCCTGCCTTCTGGCTGATGATGCTCAGTGTGGCGCTGGTGCTGCCGGTGGTGCTCGGCCTGGTTGGGGCGTTCATTGCCGTGACGTTTGAGTTCTGGGTCTGGGTGTTCGGCATTGTCGGCGCGGTGCTGATGATTGCGGCGCTCGCGCTATTCCTCACCGGCCTCGGCATCGCCGTCTATCTGAGCGTCACCAAGCAATGGCATGTCTTTGCCGGGTGGTGGCTGGATCGCGGGGCGCGGTTGAAGGATCGCTTTGCCTCGATCCGCTCAAGCCTGCGCCTGGTGCGCAAAGAGTTTGCCTCCGATGAAAAGGCGGGCGGCTTTCTGATCACCATGGCGCCGCCGCAGCGCTTCCCCAAACGCGCGACCGAGCGCCTGACCTTTGAGGATGATCGCCACGTCACCATGATTGCGGGTTCACGGGCGGGCAAAGGCCGCGCCTTCATCATTCCCAATCTGGCGCATTGGAAGGGCTCGACCATCGTCTACGACCCCTCCGGCGAAAATTACAAAGCCACCGCACGCTATCGCCGCGAGGTGCTGGGGCAGAAGATCGTCCTGCTCGATCCCTTTGGAATCACAGGCGAAACCTCCGATTCCTGGAATCCCATGGCGGAGGTGGATTTCGACAATGATCCGAACGCCATCAACAAATGCCACATGCTGGCAGAGAGCTTGCATGCTGAAACAAGAGGCGACTCCTATTGGATGCATGCCCCGCGCAAAATGCTCGCCATGCTGATTGCCTATGTCGGCACGCGCTCGGTCCCCGAACATATGAATCTCGCCACGGTGCGCGACCTGCTGATGACCGGCGACAGTACGGCGCTCTGGCTTGCGATGCAGCGAAGCGATGCCTTTGGCGGGCTGATCCGGCGCTTTGCCGAAGGCAATGAGAACCGCCACGCCGAAGAGCTGGCCTCCACGCTCGAGATCGCCCGCACGGCCATGAAATGGCTCGATAGCGGCGTGATGGCCCAGTTCACCGGACAGAGCACATTCTCGATGCGCGAGCTGAAAGAGGGCAAGACAAGTGTCTATATCGTGCTGCCTGCAGGGATGGGCGACACTTACAAGGCCTGGCTGCGCTTGCTGTTCAATGCCGCGTTTGAAGCGATGCAGGACCTCTCTATCGCCAAACCCGAGCATGCGACGCTGTTCCTGATGGATGAGTTTCCGCTGCTTGGGCGGATGGACCGGATCAAGCGGGCCGCGGGTGAGGCGGCGAAGTTCGGGGTGAAGCTCTTCATCTGCGCGCAGGATATCGGCCAGCTGAAGGAAAATTACGGGCGTGAGGCCTGGGAGACCTTTATCGCAAATTCCGGCCTGCTGATCATGTTCGCCAATAATGATCTGGAGACGCAGCAGTATCTCTCCGCCCGGCTCGGCAAGGAATACTATAAGGCCTACACACACAGCGCGGGCGGCGGGCAAAGCTCTAACAGCTATTCCATGCAATTGCGCGATGTGGCCCGGCCCGATCAGGCCGAGAAATGGGTGAGCCGCCAATCGGGCACGGCCTTCCTGTTCGTCGCCGGGGCCAAGCCGATGCGCCTGCCGCGCGCCAATTACGATCAATGGTCGATGCTCGACATGCCGCAGTCAGTGGACGAGCCAGCGCAGGCAGAGCCTGCCAATGACGCGCACGCCGCCCGTTCAATTGTCGCTGCTGAATAGGAGCGTTCCATGTCCAACCCGAAACAGAGCTTCGGACAGGTAGCCACGGAGACCTATGATGAACGGGAAAAGCGCCTGCAGGAGGCGATAGACCGGATCGAGCAACGCCTCTCGGCCAATGACCAGCCACGACCGGAACTCAAACCCAAGGGCGTGATGCGCGCACAGGGCGATCGCCTGGGCCGTGAGGCCGCAGAACGCCAGCGCACCAATATCGAGCAGGAATTGCAGCAAATCCGCAAAGAGCGCGATCAGGCCAAGACCATCGACTCGAATGGCAAGGGAAAATCGCTTTAGTCGGCGGGCAGGAGGTCAACGCCGATCGCTTTGGCGGCCTTGCGCAGCGCCTTGTCGCGTGTGGCGAGGGGCAGTGATTTGCGCATCGCCAAATCCAGATAGGCCGCGTCATAGCTGGTCAGTTGATGCGCTCTGGCCAGATGCAGCACATCGCCGAACCCGCGCGCCATGGGCGCCGTGTCAATTTCAATCGGCAGATCGGCCAAAATATCCAGCCGGGCCATGATGTCGCTTTCGCTGATCCGTCCGCGCCGTTCGGCCTGGATCAGGACATTGCCGACCTCATAGACCCAAAGCGGCGGGGCGATGGCAGATGCGGCACTCAAACTGTCCAAAAGGGCATCTGTGGCCGCATCGGCCTCATCCTCAATGCACCAGGCGATGGTGACAGAGCAGTCGAGCACAAAATCCGTTGCGGTGGCGCTCATCGCCGCCCCGCATCGCGAAGCTCGGAAACCGACAGCCCGCCAAGGCTTGACCCCGCGCGGATCAGTTTCAGGCGCGCAATCGCATCCTTGGCCGCATCTTCGCCCTGCGCCTCAATGGGCACAAGCCGCGCAACAGGCTTGCCGCGCTTGGTGATCATGATCTCTGCACCACGGGCGACCTCATCCAGCAAGGCTGCCAGATGGGTTTTGGCGTCGAAGGCACCGACTGTTTTCATGTCAAATCCAATTCTATCCATACAACTAGTATATCAAACCAGTTGAATGCAGGGCAAGAAAAATCAACCCTATGCCCTACACCCGTATGCGCAAAACATGCAGTGGCATGTAATCATACACGTTTTTTGACTTTTCTTTTCATATTCAGGCACAGTCCCGCCCGAAAATGGTGGCGCGTGGTGCGCGGTCAAAAACCTCCAAAACATTTCCAACAACCCCAACCTCTTAGAGAAAGGAGGCCCGCCATGCCTATGCATGACGAAGGCTCCCCTGCGCCTAAAAGCAGGAACAGGCTCGATGCGCCTGATTTTGAAGGCATCATCATCCCGCAAACCAACGAGGACGGGCAGCCGTCGGTCGGCTTTGACTGGCGCCGCTATGAAGACTTGCTCTCGGATGCGGCGATCAGCGACGAGGACAAACGCAAAGTGATTGAGGCCCTCTGGTCGATCATCACCAGCTTTGTCCAACTCGGCTTCGGCGTTCACCCGATCCAGCAGGCCAAGGCCGCGAAGGGTGAGAAGATCGACCTCTGCCTGCCCGATTGTGGACAACTCGACCTAAAAGCGGGCTCTGAGTCGATCACTTTGCTAGACTATGCCCCGGAAGAAAGAGAGGAGGACGCATGACAACAAAACACATTCAAACCGGCGCATTGCCAGGGCACGCGCTCATCTATTGCCGCGTGTCGAGCACAAGACAGAAGACGGAAGGCCACGGCCTCGACAGTCAGGAGTATCGCTGCCGCCAATATGCCGAACTCAAAGGCTATACGGTGGATGCGGTGTTTCCCGATGATGCCAGCGGGGGCGGGGATTTCATGAACCGCCCCGGCATGGTGGCCTTGCTGAGCTTTCTCGATGCCCAGCCGGGCAAGCGCTTTGTCGTGGTCTTCGATGATTTGAAGCGCTTTGCCCGCGACCGGGAGTTTCACTTCAAGCTGCGTGAGGCCTTCGCCTTGCGTGGCGCGCGGGTGGAATGTCTCAACTACACATTCGACGACTCCCCGGAAGGCGAGTTTGTCGAAGCCGTCTTCGCCGCGCAAAGCCAGCTTGAGCGCATGCAGAACCGGCGACAAGTTATCCAGAAGATGCAGGCACGGCTTGAGAACGGATATTTCGTGTTCGGGCCGCCCTTCGGCTATCGCTATGCCTCTGTGCCCGGTCACGGCAAAATGCTCGTGCCCGATGAGGTGGAAGCGCCGCTCGCCCGCGAGGCTCTGGAGGGCTTTGCTTCGGGCCGGTTCCAAACCATGACGGAAGTGCAGCGCTTCCTGCATAGCCATCCCGAGACACAGAGAGGATGCCGCAAGCTCTCCAGCTTCCAGTCGATTGTCGATATGCTCAAACGGCCAACCTATGCCGGATACATCACGGTCGAAAAATGGGACATCCATATGAAACCGGGCAAGCATGAGCCCCTGATCAGCTTTGAGACCTTCCAACGGATACAAGCCCGGCTTGAAGGCAAGGCGACGGCTCCGGCCCGCAAAGACCTGAATGCGGATTTCCCGCTTCGGGGGTTTGTGAGTTGTGCCTGCTGCGGGCAACCCATGACAGCCGCCTGGTCGAAAGGGCGCAGTGCGCATTATGCGTACTATTTTTGCCAGACCAAAGGCTGCGCGGAGCGCCGCAAGAACATCCGCAAGGAAAAGATCGAAGGTGAGTTCGAGACGCTGCTCAAACAGCTCAAGCCTTCGCCTGACCTGTTCCATATCGCCCGGCGGATGATGGAGGATTGCTGGGAAGTGTTCCGCAACGCTGCGGAAACGACCGCGCAGCATGCAAAAGCCGAACTCGCCGCGCTTGAGAAAAAGACCGACCAGCTCATGGAACGGATTGTCAGCGCTGATAGCGACACGCTGATTGATGCCTATGAAAAGCAAATCCGAAAACTGGAAATGCGGAAAGTCGAACTGACGGAAAAGGCCTCTCAGAAGGCAAAACCGCTCGCCACCTTCGACCAACTTTATCGAACCGCCTGCATGTTCCTGTCAAACCCTTGGAAACTCTGGAATTCTGATAGTCTCGATCTCAAGCGTTTAACGCTCCGACTGACCTTCCCAGAGCGGATTTCCTATGATCGCAGCGCAGGCTATCGAACCGCCGGAATCGCCCGCCCCTTCAGGGTTCTACAGGCGCTGAGTAGCGGAAATTCCAGGATGGTGGAGCCAGGCGGAATCGAACCGCCGACCTCTTGAATGCCATTCAAGCGCTCTCCCAACTGAGCTATGGCCCCGGGTGTCCCGGTCTTTGGGAAGCGGTGTGATTAAGACCGAATGCTGCCCGGATCAAGGGGCAACATCATCATCCTCGTCAGAAATGTCATCGTCATCATCGAGATCGATGTCACCGTCCACGTCGATATCGAAATCATCGTCATCGTCGTCGAGAATGACGTCGTCATCATCATCGTCGTCGACGCCTTCCTCGGTGAATCCGGCCGGCACCTTGGCCGTGGAGGATTCGTCATCCTCGGTCTCGTCGCCGCCTTCCAGAACGACCTCGTCGGCATCGTCACCAAGCTCGAGCGCCTTGGCTTCGTCGTCCTCGTCTTCATCCTCGTCATCGTCATCGATGTCTTCGTCGGAATCGACATCGTCATCGATTTCGTCGTCCTCGTCCTCGTCGTCTTCCGGATCTTCCGGTTTGGCGGCGCCGCGTTTGGCCTTTTTCGGCTTTGGTGCGGTTTCGAAGAAGGACAGGGGATATTCGATGCCGGTATAGGGCGACACGATCGGGTCCTTGCCCAGATCGTAGAAGTTCTTGCCGGTTTCCGGACAGGTGCGCTTGGTACCAAGCTCTGCTTTCGCCACGTTCTCGCTCCCGCTCAAGCCTTGCACGTTTTTTCGGGGGCGCGCTTGCCAGAAACGTCTCGCCCTGTCAAAGCGCAATTCACAGCTTGCACCGCCCCCGGATCAATATCCCCCATGACATGGACTTCCCATCCCGTCGACAGGATCACTGGCACTATTTGCGCGCCAGGTGACAAATCCTGTTCACATCGTGCCCTGATTCTGGCCGCTCTTGCCGAAGGAACGAGCGAAATCACCGGTCTTCTGGAGGGTGATGATGTGCTGCGCACGGGCCAGGCCATGGCCGCGCTGGGGGCAGACGTCGAACAGGTGGGGCCGGGCCACTGGCGCGTGACCGGCGTCGGCAAGGCAGGGCTGAAATCACCTGGCACCGAACTGGATTTCGGCAATAGCGGCACGGGCAGCCGGCTCATCATGGGCGCGGTTGCCGCTTATCCGGTCTCCGCGCGCTTTACCGGCGATGCCAGCCTGAAAAAGCGGCCGATGAACCGCATCCTGAACCCGCTGCGGGAAATGGGGCTTGCCGACGATGCCGGCTCTGAAGGGCTGTTGCCATTCACCCTGACCGGCTCGGCAGATCTTCAGGCAATGGATTACACCCCGCCCATGGCTTCGGCACAGGTGAAATCAGCGGTGCTGCTGGCCGGCCTCAATGCGAAGGGCACGACCCGCGTCACCGAGCCGCGGGCCACACGCGACCATACCGAGCGGATGCTGCGCGGCTTTGGCGCCGAGGTGAAGGTCACCATCGCACCGGGCGGCGCGCGCGAGATCTCCATCGAAGGCGGCCAGACGCTGCGCGCGCTCGATACCGCCATCCCCGGCGATCCCTCCTCTGCTGCCTTCCTGGCCACAGCCGCACTGATTTCGCCGAACGGCGATGTGATGATCGAACGGATGATGTCAAACTCCACCCGCGACGGGTATTTCGATGTGCTCGCCCTGTTCGGTGCCGGACTGGGCGCGGAGGAAGCCGGCGATGCGGCGGGCGAGCGGCTCATAGACCTGCAGGTCTCCAGTCCCGAACGCCTCACCGGTGCAGATGTGCCCGAGCGTCTGGTGCCGGCCATGATCGACGAGTTCCCCATCCTCGCCGTGCTCGCCTCCTTCGCCCACGGCACGACCCGGGTGACCGGGGCCGGCGAGCTGCGCGTGAAGGAAAGCGACCGGATCGATGCGGTGATCGCTATGCTTGAGGCCAATGGCGTGACTTGCGAGGCAGATCCGGAAGGCTTCACCGTGGAAGGCTGCGGTGGTCCGCCTCCCGGCGGCGGCCTGGTCGAGACACGCCACGATCACCGCATCGCCATGAGCGCGCTGGTAATAGGCACCGCCGCGCAGGCGCCGGTCGCTGTGGACGATGTCTCCATGATCGCCACCAGCTATCCTGATTTCCTCGCCCATATGGCCGAGCTTGGCGCGGATATCCGCGATACCTAGATACCCGCTTAGGCCGACCGCGCCCGCTGACAGGCGCTGACCTCATGCTGCATCGCCTCTTTGCCGCCCTGCCGGTGCCCGACGAGATCGCCGAACCGCTGATCGACCTGCAAAAGGGCCTGACGGGGGCGAGCTGGCGCCCGCTGGAAAAATTTCACATCACGCTACGCTTTTTCGGCGACGTAGATACAAATCTCGCCCGCGAGCTCGACCATGAGCTTGGCCTGATCGAGGCGCGGCAAATGCAGCTGGAGGTGGACGGCATGGGCTGGTTCGGCCGGCGCGAGCCGACCGCGGTCTGGGCGCGGCCCGCGCCAGGCGCGCAAGGTCTCCGT
>OBIY01000161.1_pt1 | contig 29232 bp, 21 predicted proteins | sample 1519841 | NCBI WGS metagenome assembly OBIY01 (sample SAMN03019774, study PRJEB22545) | beach sand metagenome | biome: beach; feature: sea beach; material: beach sand | place: USA: Municipal Pensacola Beach, FL | collected 2010-07-30 | depth 30-40 cm m
GATCTATCTCCGCCACAATAGCCGGTTGATGGTCTTGCAGACTCCAAAAAACTATCAACGCCCCAGCGCAAACGGTTGGAAGCCGAGATTTTTAAAACCGCATTGTCGGTGTCTGTCGGTCGTGCCGAAGTGGAAGAGATCGACCGTCTCAATATCCTCTGGGCAACCATGCTGGCGATGGAGCGGGCTGTGGCTGGCCTGACACTACCGGTGGCGGAAGTGTTGATTGACGGTAACCGGGTGCCGGAAAATTTGACTCATGGGCGGGCGATCGTTAAAGGTGACCAGACCGAACCGGCCATTAGCGCTGCTTCGATCATTGCCAAACAGGCGCGTGACCGGGAAATGGAGGAGTTAGCCGCCGTCTATCCCGCCTATGGGTTTGCGGGCCACAAAGGTTATCCAACCCGTGTCCATATTGCAGCACTGCAGGCGCATGGTGTCACCCCGCATCACCGGCGCAGCTATGCTCCGGTGCAGCGTATTCTGAAGCGATCGGAATGACTGTCTGTTGATGACTGCTCCTGGCCAAAACTTTGTTCATCTAAATCTGCACACCGAATATTCCATGGTCGACAGCGTGGTGCGTATTCCCGCGTTGATGAAAAAAGTTTCCGAATTGGGTATGCCGGCTATCGCGCTGACCGATTTCAACAACCTGTTTGCCCTGGTGAAATTCTATCGCGCAGCGATAAAAGCCGGGATCAAGCCGATTATCGGTGCCGACCTGGTGGTACGGGATGGTTCCGAAGAATCACGAATACTGTTGTTATGCCAGAACCGCCAGGGGTATCTGAACCTGAGCAGTCTGATCAGTCGCGGGTATCTTCAGGGTCAGCACCAGGGGATCGCGTCGGTTCAACAGCAGTGGTTTGAGGGGTGTACGGACGGGCTGATCGCTCTCTCTGGTGCGGCCAGGGGAGATGTGGGCAAGGCATTAGCGGCTGGTGACCTGGATAGTGCCGAACAGGCATCGCAACGTTGGCGAGCCCTGTTTGGCAGTAATTACTATCTGGAGCTTCAGCGTACCGGTCGCGAGGCTGACGAAGCGGTTGTCGCCGGCTCAGTAAAACTTGCAGCGGCAACCGGCATGCCGGTGGTGGCGACCAATGATGTGCGTTTTCTTGAGGCGGATCATTTTGAAGGTCATGAAGCTCGGGTCTGTATCCATCATGGACGCATACTCAACGACAGCCGGCGTCCCCGTGATTACAGCGACCAGCAATATCTGCGCAGTACCGATGAAATGCAGACCCTGTTTCGCGACCTGCCAGAAGCGTTGGAAAACAGTGTAGAGATTGCTCGTCGTTGCAGCTTGCCGGTGACTCTGGGTGAGAATTTTCTACCTAGTTTTCCGCTACCCGGTGCAACCCAAAACGGGGTTACCGAAGCGGATCATCTGCGCGAGCGTTCAACGGCTTTGCTCAGAGACTATTTACAGGGTCAGCGGCCAGAGCATATTCCCGAGCAGGAATACCAGCAACGACTCGAGCGTGAGCTGAATGTCATCATCGGCATGGGCTTTCCCGGTTACTTTCTGATCGTCGCCGACTTTATCCAGTGGGCACGGCAAAACGGGGTGCCGGTTGGTCCAGGTCGCGGGTCCGGCGCCGGTTCCCTGGTGGCTTTTGTGCTTGGTATTACCCGGCTTGACCCGTTGGAGTATGAACTGCTGTTTGAGCGGTTTCTGAATCCGGAACGCGTCTCTCTGCCCGATTTCGATATCGATTTTTGCATGGATGGTCGGGACCGGGTGATCGACTATGTGGCCGAGCGCTACGGTCGTGATCGAGTGTCGCAGATCATCACTTACGGCACGATGGCCGCCAAGGCGGTGGTCCGCGATGCGGGGCGGGTTCTCGGCCACCCTTACGGATTTGTCGACACCCTGGCCAAGCTGATCCCGATGGACCTGGGGATCACCCTTGATAAAGCGCTGGAGCAGGAAGCGCAGCTCCGGGAGCGTTACGAGCAGGAAGAGGAGGTCAAAACCCTGCTCGACCTCGGCAGGTTTCTCGAAGGGTTGGTACGCAATGCCGGCAAACATGCCGGCGGCGTGGTCATTGCGCCATCACCGCTGACCGACTTTACGCCGCTTTACAGTGAGCCGGGCGGCGACAGTCAGGTGACCCAGCTGGACAAGGATGACGTGGAGTCGATCGGTCTGGTCAAATTCGACTTTCTCGGCCTGCGAACGCTGACTATTGTCGATCAGGCGGTGGAAATTATTCGCACCACCCACCAGGAGTGGGCTGACCTCGATATTGAGCGCATCCCGCTGGATGACGCGGCGGTCTACAAAATGTTGCAAAGCGGAGAAACCACCGCCATCTTCCAGCTTGAATCGCGCGGTATGCAGGATTTGATTCGACGACTGAAGCCTGACTGCTTTGACGATATTGTCGCCCTTGTGGCGCTGTTTCGGCCCGGCCCGCTGCAGTCCGGTATGGTCGATGACTTTATTAATCGCAAACATGGTCGAGCCGCCGCAGACTACCTCGAACCGCGGCTTGAACCGACCCTGAAAGCAACCTACGGCGTTATTCTCTATCAGGAACAGGTGATGCAGATCGCCCAGGTTCTTGCTGGTTACACCCTCGGCGGTGCAGACCTGCTGCGCAGGGCGATGGGTAAGAAAAAGCCGGAAGAGATGGCCAAGCAGCGCGCAACTTTTGTTGAAGGTGCTGCAGAAAACGGGGTCAGCGAACGCCGTTCCGGAGAGATTTTCGATCTCATCGAGAAATTTGCCGGTTATGGATTTAATAAATCGCATTCTGCCGCCTACGCGCTGGTTTCTTACCAGACTGCCTGGCTCAAACACCATTTTCCGGCGGCGTTCATGGCGGCGGTATTGTCGGCTGACATGGACAACACCGACAAAATTGTCACCCTCATTGAGGATTGCCGTCGGCTTGACCTTGAGGTACTACCGCCTGATATCAACTTCAGCGAGTATCGTTTCTCGGTGGACGGTGAACGGACCATTCGCTACGGCCTTGGTGCAATCAAAGGGGTGGGCCAGGCGGCGGTGGAAGCGGTGCTGGCTGAGCGGCAGCAAAACGGCGCCTATCAGGATCTGTTTGAGTTCTGTCGGCGGGTTGATTTGCGTAAGGTTAATCGGCGCACCCATGAGGCGTTTATTCGCTCCGGTTCTCTGACCAGTCTGAGTGATAACCGCGCCTCCCTGCTAGCGTCGCTGACCCTGGCGCTCGAGAGCGCAGAACAGGGAGCGCGTAACCAGGAGAGCGGCCAGAGTGATCTCTTTGGTGAGATTGTTTCCGACCAGCTGGAACAGGATCTGGTCACAGCCAAACCCTGGAATCCGCGTGATCAGTTGCAGGCGGAGCGCGAATCTCTGGGTCTTTACCTGACCGGGCATCCGATAGATACCTATGAGCAGGAGCTCGAACAGTTCGTCCCCTGTCGGCTCGGTGAGCTAGGTAAACGTTCCGGCAGATCGATGGTCCGTGTTGCCGGTCTGGTTACCCAGGTGCGGACTCTTTCGCGCGGGCGGCGAACTACCTTTGTGACCCTGGACGACCGGACTGCACGGGTCGATGTCACCATTTACGAGCGCTTGCTCGATAAATGTCGTGATCTGCTGGTTAAGGACAAGGTGGTGATTATCGAAGGGAGCGTCGAAGAAGACGACTTCAATGGCGGTTACAAAATTATTGCCGAGGATGCACTGGACATAAATCACGCGCGGGAACATTATGCTCGTTCCCTCTGTATCCATCTGCAGAATCCCCGCGACCAACTGTTGCCTGTGGGTGATCTGGTCAAGGTGATCGAGCCGTTTCGGGGTGGCCACTGCAGGCTCAGGCTCACTTATCGAAATTCTGTCGGCTCGGTGAACCTGCCGGTAGCTGAGGAGTGGCAGGTTCACCCGACCGAAGAGCTGTTGGCGCGTATCAAAAACTGCACCGGCGTTGCATCCTGTGAGATGGAGTATCGCTGAGCGGCGTCGGTTAGCTCGGGTTAGAATAGCCCGTGACCGCTTTACGGTGCCAATACCCGGCGCCAATAAGTGGTGGTCAAAACGATATCAATTTCCGATTATCAACTCCTGCTTGTTTTAAGGTAACCAGATGGCGATGAACTTCCTCGATTTTGAACAGCCCATAGCAGAGATGGAGGCGCGTATAGATGAGTTGCGACTCCAGGTCAGCGATCAGGATGTCAATATCAGTGAAGAGATTGAACGGCTGAAAGGCAAGTGCGCAGCGATGACCGAATCGGTGTTCTCCAGGCTGACGCCGGTTCAGGTTTCACAACTGGCACGTCACCCCGAACGCCCTTATGCCCTCGACTATATCGGAGAGATTTTCACCGGTTTTCAGGAGCTGCACGGCGACAGAATGTTTGCTGATGATGCCGCGATTGTTGGCGGGCTGGCGCGACTGAACGGAACGCCAGTGATGGTCATTGGACAGCAGAAAGGGCGTACCACCACAGAGAAAGTGGCACGTAACTTTGGCATGCCCAAGCCGGAGGGGTACCGTAAAGCCAAACGGTTGATGCAACAGGCGGATCGTTTCGGTCTGCCGGTGATTACCCTTATAGACACGCCCGGCGCCTACCCTGGAATCGATGCCGAGGAGCGTGGGCAGAGCGCTGCCATAGCTGAGAACCTCTACCTTATGGCTCAGCTTAAAGTACCGGTTATCTGCCTGGTCATCGGCGAAGGGGGTTCCGGCGGTGCGCTCGCCATTGGTGTGGGTGACCATGTTGCCATGCTGCAGTACAGCACCTATTCGGTAATTTCGCCGGAAGGATGTGCGGCGATTCTCTGGGGTAGTAACGATAAAGCCGATCTTGCCGCGCAGGCGATGGGTATAACCGCGCCGCGGTTACTGGAGCTGGGGCTGATTGATGCGATGCTGGAGGAGCCGGCGGGTGGTGCCCACCGCGACCCGCTGCAAATGGCAGCCACCATTAAAGCCCACCTCACCACAACGCTGGGTGACCTGCAGGAGATTGAGACCGAAACCCTGTTGCGCAGGCGCAGCGAACGGCTGGCCGGTTACGGTGTTTATGAGGAATCTGAAGCCTGATCCAGGTGCCCCTGGGCGGATGCCAAAAGGGTTCACCAGGTGAGCCCGCCATTCCGACCATCGCTGGTGGAGCAGCAGTTTTCAGCAGCCCTCGACCGGTTAGATGACAAACACGAGTCAGCCGATTACTGGGTTGCTTTCAGCGGCGGTCTGGATTCCACGGTACTGCTACATCTGCTGGTGAATCGCCGGCCAGCCTGGTTGCAGGGCACAATCAGGGCGATCCATGTTGACCATTCGATTCATCCCGAATCAGTTCATTGGGCAGCCCATTGCGGTGAGGTCGCAGCGGGTTATGGCGTACCGCTAGTCACCAGAAAAGTCGTACCGGGAGTGCTGCGGAGGGCCAATCTTGAGGCGTCTGCGCGCAGAGAGCGTTATCGGTTGATCGCCGAGGAGATGGCGCCGGATGATCTGCTAGTTACCGCACACCACCTTAATGACCAGAGCGAAACCCTGCTGCTGCAGCTGTTCAGGGGTGGGGGCATACGCGGTACGGCCGGAATGGGCGACTATTCCAGACACCACGGTTTTGCTCTGTTCCGTCCATTGCTCGAAATTGATCGTGACGCGTTGGAGCGGTATGCGCGGAGCCATCAGCTCAGCTGGATCGAAGATCCCAGTAACGAGCTTTGCGAGCAGGATCGGAATTACCTGCGCAATCAACTGTTACCGCCGCTACGTCACCGATGGCGTGGGCTTGATCTAACTCTGGCACGGGCAAGTAGATTGCAGGCTGAAGCCAGCGGACTTCTGGATGAGTTGGCGCAGCAGGACCTGATCCAGGTTAGCGATGAAAATGGCAGCGCTCTGTGCTGCAGCGCTTTGCAAAGGTTATCTGCACACCGTCAACGCAATTTGTTGCGGTTCTGGCTCAGGGAAAACAATTATCCAGTGCCGACAGAAAACCAGCTCCTGCAGTTACAGCGGTCAATGATCCATAGTCGCGCTGATCGAACACCCGCGTTCCAGTGGGCTGGCTGGGTGATCTACCGGTATGATGATCTGCTTACCGTCGAACCACAGAGCGACGAAACCGACGGACAGTGGCCCGACCAGTGGGATCTGCGAGCACCGTTAAAGCTGCCGGGGTCGGCAGGCGTACTGCTCGCCCGCTCTTGCCGACAGGGTGAACGGTTGGTGTGGCAGACCGGGGAAGTGTTGAAAATTTCCTATCGCCACGGTGGCGAAGTGATCAAGCTGCACGGCCACCACCAGAAGTTGAAAAAGTTGATGCAGCAGTGGCGCGTGCCTCCCCACCAGCGGCGACGGATACCGCTGTTGACTGTTGCTGATCAAATTGTAGCGGTGCCCGGCCACGCAGTCGCGGACGGTTATCGGGCCGATGGAATGCAGCAGGGTTGGTGCCTGAGCATCGGCGCTCTGGATGGTGAATCTGACGTTGAAGGCGCTGAAAAGATATAACTGAATAGATAAAACTGAATAGGTCAATCAGTGCGGTAGCGTTTCCGGGGTGTTCCGTTGTTGCGACGATTATTATTCGCCGCCAACCGGTGATGAGCGCTTCATGTGGGGTAGGGAAATGGAATTAAAAATCTGCTTTGTCTGTATGGGTAACATCTGTCGGTCGCCCAGTGCCGAAGGGGTGTTTCGTAAACTCGTTGAGCAGCGCGAGCTGTCTCACCGCTTCGTCATCGATTCGGCAGGCACCCATGCCTACCATGTTGGCCAGCCGCCGGACCGGCGCTCCCAACAGGCGGCAATGGCCCGCGGTATCGATTTGAGTCCCCAGCGGGCACGGCAGGTCAGCAGCGCTGATTTCGACACCTTCGACCTGCTGTTGGCCATGGACCGGCATAACTATCAGCTGTTGCGTGAACTTGCCGCCAATGAGCGGCAGCGCCAGCGGGTTCGTTTGATGATGGAATTTGCTCCGCTACTGCCCGAAGATGAGGTGCCAGACCCCTACTACGGAGACGGGCTCGGCTTTGAACGGGTTCTTAATCTGCTTGAGCATGCTGCCGAAGGGCTGCTGGAAACACTTCTTACCCCAGACACCTGAAATTCAGGATATTTAAACCGGATATTTAAACCCGGGTCCTAAGCCCGGGTCCCTGAACCTTTTCCCGCTCTTCGTTGCGGGCGTCGCTCCGCCGGGAATCAGTTACCGCCGTAACTGACGATTCAGTCGATCCTGACACAGGTCAGTAACCTGGTCACCAGCGCGTGACACTATTCGCCGCCAATAACGGGCCGTTAGTGATTAACGGACAGAAAACTCACCTTGGAGGCGGGGATTGCGGTGAATGCGAATACTGATTTGATTACGTCGCTGGAGTGGCCAGCAAACCTTAACGAGATACCAAAAGTCGTTTTTGATGACCCGGCGCTCTATCAGCTGGAACTGGAGAAGTTTTTCTATGGTCCAGAATGGCAGATCGTTGGCCATCGTGGAGAGATTCCTGAAGTCGGCGATTTCAAGCGTTTCTATATCGGTGAAATGCCGATCCTGGTCATCCACAGTGATGACGGCAAAGTGCGAGTATTCCATAATGCCTGCGCCCATCGCGGGGCACTGGTTGAGACCAAAAACCGTGGCAACCAGCTGGAGTACGAATGCCCCTACCACCGTTGGCTGTTTGACTCCAAAGGTGCACTGGTTGGCTGTCCCAATACCGACGATTTTTCACCCAGTTTCGACAAACAGAAATTTGGTTTAAAGGAGATTCGGGTCGAGGAGTTCTGCGGTCTGATCTTCGCCACCATGAGTGACGAAACCCCTGATCTCGACAGCTGGATGGGTGAGCGGATGAAAGATCCGCTGTCGAGAATTCTCGGTGGTGATGGCAGGATCCGCCTGCTCGGCTACCAAAAGGTCAACTACGCCTGCAACTGGAAAGCCTACGTCGATAACGACGGTTACCACGCGCCGCTACTGCACCCGGCATTCAAGTTGCTCAACTGGCAGGGCGGCAAGGGCTCGCAGACACCCACCGAAAATGGCCATATTGTTTTTGAAGCCGATCTGACCATGCCGACCAAGGTGGATTTGCTCGACGATCCCAGTCTGATCGAATTTCGGGGTACCGAAACCAGTAACGGTTCGTTGGTGATCGCCACCTTCCCGATCACGGTGATGACCAAGCATCTCGATATGCTCAACATCCGCTTCGCGTTTCCGCGTGATTACAACCATACCGAGGTGCACTACGCGTATTTCTATCACGAAGATGATGACGAGGATATGGCCCGCCACCGGCTGCGCCAGGCGTCCAATCTGCTTGGTCCGAGTGGTCTAATCAGTCTTGAGGATGCGGCGATTTTTACCCGTATTCACCACGGCAACATCTCCCCGGGCAACGCCATTTTTCAAAAGGGAGTCGGCAACGAGCGAGAGCTGACCTTTAGCCCTAAACAGAATGATGAAACCGGCAACCTGCCGCGCTGGGAATACTACCGTAAAAAAATGGGCTTTCGGAGGGCAACCTCATGAGTCGTGTCAATGCAGAGATCCGCGCGCAGATCGCGGAATTACAGTCGGACTACATCGCCGCACTTGATGAGCAGAATATGCCGGGCTGGCTAGCGACTTTCGATGCCCAGGCTGAATACTATTGCCGTTCCAAAGAGAATGAGGATGGCGAGTTGCCGGTTGGTTACATGTTCGACGATTGCCGCGAACGGTTGCAGGACCGGGTGAAGTATGTCGACCAGATATGGGCAGGAACTTTTGAGGAATACCAGACCCGCCACTTCCTCCAGCCAACCCGCTGTGAGCCACTGGGTGACGACCTATATGCCGCGAAAACGAATTTCACGGTGATGTACACCGACGACACCGGTATTACCCAGGTGCTGGCTTCTGGATGTTATGAGGATGAGATCGTTGTTAACGGCACCGCCAAACTGAGAAAGCGTAAGGCGATACTCGATACCAACGTGGTGCCGCGATACATCGTCTACCCCATCTAGCTTTAGGTCCACAATTATCCTGGCGTGCCCGGGAACACTTCCAGCGTGGTGGAACATCACGCTGCACCTCACCCAGGCAAGGGTGCTCCACTTAAACGGCGCGTTTATCGCGCCGTCTTTTTTTCTCTCTCCTGTTCCTGTTGGTCGTTATTCCGAGTGTAGCCGTCAGGTGGTTTCACAGGGCCGTCAGTTTGTGCGCCCTGCAGCCACATCAGGTAGAATTCCTGCCATAAAAAAAGAGGAATCAGGCCGCTCTTTTAGCGAGCGGTGCAAAAATTCAATGAAAAGTCGGGACGCCCTTGCCTGGCCTGTTCCGACGCCAACAGGTGACTGTTATGGATGCTAAAACCGACTCTGCTGCTCTCGAAACCATTTCAAAACTTAACTGGCCTGAAGCCGGTGTCAGTGATTCTGTGCCCTTTGCGGTGTTCAGTGATCAGGCGACCTACGAGCTTGAACAGGAACGGCTGTTCCGGCCTTCCTGGAATTTCCTCGCTCTTGAAGCGGAAATTCCCAATCCCGGAGATTTCAAGTCCACCCATATTGGCGACACGCCGGTAGTAGTGACCCGCGGTCAGGATGGTGAAATCCATGCCTGGGTCAATCGCTGTGCTCACCGTGGAGCGCTGGTTTGCCGGGAGAACCGCGGTAACAACAGTGATGGCACCTACACCTGTGTTTATCACCAGTGGGCTTTTGACGCCAGGGGTGATCTGGTGGGTGTGCCGTTTCGCCGTGGTCTCGCTGGCAAGGGTGGTTACCCGAAAGATTTCGACATGAAAGAGCATGGCCTGCAGAAAGTGCGGGTGGAAAATTATCACGGGCTCATTTTCGGTACCTTCGATTTTGATCGTGGTGATGTGGAGAGTTACCTCGGTGGTGACAATGATGTCAGCTACCACATGAAGCGAATCCTGCACCGCCCGTTAAAGGTGCTGGGAACCACCCGCCAGTTTGTCAACAGCAACTGGAAGGTTTACGCGGAGAACACCAAGGACCCCTACCACGCCAGTCTGCTGCATCTGTTTCATATGACTTTTGGTCTTTACCGTTCGTCGCAGACCGGTGGTATCAGTCTCGGTGACGAGTGGCACAGCGTGCTCTTTTCTGAAGCCGGTACCGATAACGAGGAGACTATCTCTGAGACCAAAGCCAGTGACCTGCGTACCTACCAGGATGGTTATAGTCTTGACGATATGTCACTGCTGGCTGGCCGCAAGGAGTACGACGATGGCGTTACCCTGGTAATTCTGTCGATTATGCCGAGTCTGGTGGTGCAGCAGATTCAGAACACCCTTGCGGTACGCCAGATATTGCCCCGCGGTGTCGATAAGTTTGAGTTGATCTGGACCTATTTTGGCTATGCCGATGACGACGCTGAGATGGATGCCATCCGCGAAAAGCAGGTTAACCTGATTGGCCCTGCCGGCCTCATTTCGATGGAAGATGGTGAAGCGTGCGAGCTGGTGCAAAACGCCACCATTCGGGACGGTGATCAGCTCTCCTGTATTCAGATGGCAGGCCGAGACTTCAAGGACGAGCCGCATCTGGTGACTGAGGGGCCGATCCGTAGTTTCTGGAACAGGTACCGATTGTTGATGGACTGTTAACGTAGCAGTACATGGCGATTAAAAAAGCGGGCTTCGGCCCGTTTTTTTTTGTCTGGTGAAAATCGAGTCGGCGCACCATTGGGCCAATGTTTGATATGGGTCAGGGAGTTTCCCGCCTATCTGGGCAGAATTTGTGACCAGAATTTATTCAATCATTAAGGACTGGTCCCAACGATGAGCTACGAAACACTTCTGGCAGTACAGAATCTGCAGAATGACTATGTCGCCTGTATTGATGATGATGACCTGGAACGCTGGCCCGAATTTTTTACCGAACAGTGTCTCTATAAAGTCATTCCCAGAGAGAATGCCGATGCTGGCTTACCGGTTGCGGTGATGTTCTGCGACAGTCGCGGTATGTTGCGTGACCGGATTGTGGCTCTGCGTAACGCCAATATCTACGCCCCCCATTTTTACCGCCACCTGGTGAGTAATACCCGAATCGTTGATGAATCCAGTGACGAAATTCGGGCGCAAACCAACTATGCGGTGTTTCAGACCCTGCTTGATGGCGAAACCCGTGTGTATAACGTCGGTAGATATGATGACGTTGTTGTGCGCGATGGAGACCAGCTCAAATTCAAAGAGAAGATCTGCGTTTTTGATACCTACCGTATCCAGACGCTGATGGTTACCCCAATCTGATGCGACTAAACCAGCGCTAAATAAGCTAATTGACCAACAAGTGAGGCAGAAATGGACGCAAGAGTGACCGGTGGTATTGAGCTGAACTGGCCGGAGCCTGGTGTGTGTGACTCCGTGCCCTATGGCGTTTTTAATGAGCGGGCGGTCTACGACCGTGAAATGGAGCGCATTTTCCAGGGGCCGACCTGGAATTTCCTCGGCCTGGATGCCGAAGTGCCTAACGCAGGTGATTTTAAATCAACCTTCATTGGCGATATTCCGGTGGTGATGGTGCGCGATGATGACGGCGAGATCTACGCCTGGGAGAATCGTTGTTCCCATCGTGGGGCACTGGTGATTCGCGAAAATTGCGGCAGCTCGGATGGCAGCCATACCTGTGTCTATCATCAATGGAGTTTCAACAATAAAGGTGACCTGATCGGAGTGCCATTCCGCCGTGGGCTGGGCGGCAACGGCGGCATGCCGGAGGATTTCGATATGGCCGCCAACCCAGTACGAAAAATCCGGGTGGAAAACTACAACGGTGCGGTATTTGGTACTTTCGACCGGGATATGGAGGATGTTGAAGCCTATCTCGGTGGTGATAGTGATGTGAATTTTCACGTCAAGCGTATCTTTAACCGTCCGGTGAAGGTGCTCGGCCATGCCCGCCAGTACATCCCCAGCAACTGGAAATTCTACGCCGAAAACACCAAAGACCCTTATCACGCCAGTCTGTTGCACCTGTTTCACATGACTTTTGGTCTCTACCGTTCGTCGCAAACCGGTGGAGTACGCATTTCCAACGGCTGGAACACCGTGCTTTTTTCCCAGTCGGGTACCGACAGTGAAGCGTCGTTGAAGGAGACCAACGATGCCCATCTGCGCACCTATCAGGCGGGGGAGTACAGTCTTGCCGATATGTCGTTGCTGGCTGGCCGCGCCGGCGAGTGGGGTGATAACACGACGCTGGTGATTCTTTCCATCATGCCGACACTGGTGATCCAGCAGATTCAGAATACGCTCGCGGTGCGCCAGATCGTGCCGAAAAACGAGAACGAGTTTGAGCTGGTCTGGACCTATTTCGGCTACGAAGATGACGACCAGGAGCTTGATGCGATCCGTCTGAAGCAGATTAACCTCATTGGACCTGCCGGGCTCATCTCCATGGAAGATGGGGAGTCGAGTGTGATCTGTCAACAGGCGATCACCCGTAGTCGCGATGCCCGTAACGTGATTCAGATGGGTGGTAAGACAGCAGAGGATCAGGATCATCTGGTTACCGAAACCACTATCCGTGGTTTCTGGCAGAAATATCGTGAGCTAATGGCTTACTGATTCCTCAAACCGGGGGAATCGAGGGTTCCCGTTGCTACCGCTATTACTCAGGTACAGGACTCTCCCGGACGGCGGCCCAAAGTATTTGGGCCGCCGTTTTTCGTTCTCTGGTACGCATCTGAAGCCGTGCCGCCAACCAAGTAGCCATTGTCTGTCGGTCAGGCAAGCAATGACGCAGTTTTTTGCCGTGCAGGTTGGTTGGGTAGCGTACAGTTTGCCACCGCAGGGATTATCATGATCATCCAGCTTATCAGCGAGGCAGGTCGGGGCCTGCGCCGGGCATTTCCCTAATCTTTAGAAACCGGGAACAAGAAATGACTGAACACCGCAGCGTGTGGTTTTCCACTCCAATCTTCATCGGTTTGGGGCTGTTGCTGATCTACGGGCTCTGGCAATGGGCTGGCAATGATGAGTTGCCAACCGGGTTTGCCTCCGGCAATGGCCGGATCGAATCCGTAGAGGTGGATGTCGCTGCCCGCTATCCGGGCAGAATTGCTGAGGTTCTTGTCTCTGAGGGAGATTTTGTCTCCCCTGGACAGGTTCTGGCGCGAATGGATACAGCGACCCTTGATGCGCGCCTGCATGCCGCGCAGGCAGAGTTAAAGCAGGCTCAGATTGGTGTAGAAATCGTTGCTGCCCAGGTCAAGCAGCGGGAGGCAGAAATCCGCGCGGCGCAGGCGCTGTTGGCGCAACGGCAGGTCGAGCTGGACGCCGCTGCCAGGCGTTTGCGGCGCAGCGAAGAGCTGGCTGCCAAACAATCCCTTTCCGAGCAGAATCTTGATGATGACCGTGCCCGTCACCAGGGTAGCCGCGCCGCGGTTAATGCTGCCCAGGCTCAGGTTGCGGCCGCAGAGGCCGCGCTGGGCTTCGCGCGATCACAGGTGATTGCAGCGCAGTCTCAGGTTGCTTCTGCCGAGGCTGCGCTGGAGCTGATCCAGGCAGACCTGGATGACAGTGTCCTGCGCGCCACCTGTGAATGTCGGGTGCAGTATCGAATCGCCGAGCCAGGTGAGGTGGTTGCAGCGGGGGGTAAAGTGCTCAATCTGGTCAATTTGAATGATGTTTACATGAGCTTTTTTCTGCCAACCGCCATCGCCGGACGTCTGGCGCTGGGTGACCCGGCCAGATTGATCCTGGATGTGGCACCACAATATGTCGTGCCGGCGGAAGTCTCTTTCGTTGCCAACGTTGCGCAGTTCACACCGCGTAGTGTCGAAACTGAAGAGGAGCGCGCAAAGCTGATGTTTCGTGTAAAGGCCCGTATTCCGGTAGCGCTATTGCAAAAGCATCTGCAACAGGTAAAAACCGGGCTACCGGGGATGGCCTATGTGCGCAGTGACCGGAACCAGGAGTGGCCGGATTGGCTGGCGGTAAAACTGCCCGAGTGAGGCCGGTATTTGCATCCGTAGTCAGACAGGGATTGGTATTTCAACCATGAATGACCGTCGGAATGGCTGAATCCCCCGCCGTTGCCCTTTCGCAGGTTAGCCTTGCCTACGGCAGGGGCCGGAAGCAGTTAGTTGCACTGCAGGGTGTTGATCTGCAGATCATGCCAGGCCAGCTGGTTGGCGTGATAGGCCCCGATGGGGTAGGCAAATCAAGCCTGCTGGCGTTGATTGCCGGTGCCCGGCAGATTCAACAGGGCCGCGTTGAAGTGCTTGGCGGCAATATGGCTGATTTTCGACACCGAAACCGGCTCTGTCCGCGCATCGCCTATATGCCCCAGGGGTTGGGACGCAACCTCTACGCGACCCTGTCTGTAGCGGAGAACCTCGATTTTTTTGGGGCGCTGTTCGGACATGATCGTCGGCAACGCCAGCAGCGCATTGCCCAGTTGACCACCAGCACCGGACTGCGTCCGTTTCTGCAAAGACCGGTGAATCAGCTTTCCGGTGGCATGAAGCAAAAACTGGGACTCTGCTGTGCGCTGATACACGACCCAGATCTGCTGATCCTTGATGAACCGACGACTGGCGTTGACCCCCTCTCCAGGCGTCAGTTCTGGCAGCTGATTAACTCGATCCGCCAACAGCGCCCCTGGCTGACGGTGTTGGTGGCGACCGCCTATATGGAAGAGGCAGCCCATTTTGACAGATTAGTGGCAATGGATGCGGGTGCTGTTCTGGCAATCGGTACAGCACAGGAGCTTCTGCTTAAAACCGGTGAACAGACGCTGCAGAGTGCGTTCGTCGCATTATTGCCAACAGAGCGCAGGGCCGGTCACCGGACCGTTGACTTTGGCGACTATGTCCATGCCGGACAAGCGCCGGCGATCGAAGCAGACAAACTGACCATGCGCTTCGGAGATTTTACCGCTGTCAGTGAGGTCAGTTTTCAGATTGGCCGTGGTGAAATTTTTGGTTTCGTCGGTTCCAACGGCTGCGGCAAAACGACGACGATGAAGATGCTTACCGGCCTGTTGGAACCCAGCGCAGGCAATGCCACCCTGTTCGGCAAGCCAATCGATACACGGGATTTGGCAACGCGATACCGGGTTGGCTACATGTCGCAGAGCTTTTCGCTCTATGGTGAGTTATCGGTCAGCCAGAATCTCTGGTTACACGCCCGTCTGTTTCAGGTGGCACCCGGCGAGATCGCTGAGCGTGTGATGCAGATGATTGCTCGATTTGAATTAACCGGTTTGGAAGATCGATTACCGCCACAGCTGCCTCTCGGGGTTCGTCAGCGGTTGTCACTGGCGGTAGCGCTGATTCATCAGCCAGAAGTGCTGATACTTGATGAGCCTACCTCCGGCGTGGACCCGGTGGCACGCGATCAGTTCTGGAGTTACCTCGGTGAGCTTTCCCGGCGTGATCAGGTGACCATTTTCATCTCCACCCATTTCATGGGCGAAGCGATGCGTTGTGACCGCGTTGCCTTGATGCATGGTGGCAAGTTGTTGCAGGTGGCCGAACCCGGTGAGTTGATCAAAAACGCGGCAGAAGTGGATCTGGATGCTGCTTTTATTCACTACATTGAGCAGGCCGAAAAAGCCAGCCAGGGAAATTCTCCGCCACCACAACCACAGGAACAGGTTGCTCTGCCTGAAGGGGATTCTGTGCGGCATCAACCCCTCTCTGTGTCGCAGCCAACTGGTCATTACCAACAGCCGCCGCCCGTCGACCGTGAGCCGAGGCAACAGCAGGGTAGTGCGATGGTTACGAAACTACGCAGAGTAATCAGTTTTGCCTACCGGGAGTCGCTGGAGCTATTGCGCGATCCGGTACGGTTGGCGTTGGCGTTGGTGGGTAATGTGATCCTCCTGCTGGTGATGGGTTACGGTATCAGTCTGGATGTGGAAGACATTACCTTTGCGGTGCTTGACCGCGACCAGACGGGGCTGAGCCGCGATTACGCCAACAACCTGGCTGGTTCGCCCTATTTTATTGAACGGTCTGCCATCAGCGACTATCAGCAGCTCGATCTGCGCATGCGTTCGGGAGAACTGAGTCTGGTAATTGAGATCCCGCCCGGCTTTGGCCGCAATCTGCAGCGTGGCAGGCCGGTAGAAATCGGTGCCTGGATTGATGGCTCGATGCCGACCCGCGGTGAGACGCTGTTGGGTTACGTGCAGGGAATGCACGGTGGCTGGTTGCAGGAGCAGGCGCGTAGGGCCGGCCTGTCGGTGTTAGCTCAACCACAGCTGAGCATCGAGCCGCGATTTCGCTATAACCCAGATGTACGCAGCATTGTCGCCATGGTGCCGGCGGTGATCCCGCTACTGCTGATGATGGTTCCTGCGATGTTGGCCGCGCTGAGTGTCGTGCGCGAAAAAGAATTGGGGTCGATCATCAATTTCTATGTGACGCCAGCCGGCCGGCTGGAGTTTCTGGTCGGAAAACAAATTCCCTATGTGGTGCTGTCGATGGTCAGTTTTCTGCTGCTGGTACTGTTTGCCACCGTGGTGTTTGTGGTGCCGCTGAAAGGCAGTTTCGCCGCGCTGGCGGTGGGTGCTTTGCTTTATGTCACCGTTGCCACTGCCTTCGGGTTACTGGTTTCTGCTTTTATGCGCAGCCAGATCGCGGCAATTTTTGGGACTGCGGTGCTCACCCTGTTACCGGCGGTCAGTTATTCAGGGCTGATTGACCCGGTTACGTCGTTACAGGGTGTTGGTCGAGTCATCGGCGAGGTCTATCCCACCACCCATTTCCTCACCATTGCACGGGGTACTTTCTCCAAGGCGCTGGGTATGGCTGACCTTACCGGTCCGTTGGCAATGTTGGCTTTGACCATTCCGGTGTTGCTGCTGATGGCGGCGCTGGCGCTACGCAAGCAGGAGCGCTAGGTGGGCGTATTGACTCCGCGATATCTCAATCTGTTCCACCTGGGGATCAAGGAACTGCGCAGTATGATGCGCGACCCGGTGATGATGATACTGATCGGCTACGCGTTTACGATATCCATATACGCGGCGGCCGAGGCGATGCCTGAAACCCTGAACAAGGCGCCAATTATCGTCGTCGATGAGGATCGTTCGCAGCTTTCCGAACAGATCATTGCGGCTTTCTATCCTCCGTACTTCAAACCACCGAAAGTGATCTCCGCCGCTGAGATGGATGCACAACTGGATCGTGGGCTAGCTACGTTCGCTCTCTATCTGCCTCACGGCCTGCAGCGTGATCTGTTGGCTGGCAGACAGCCGTCGGTGCAGCTCAATATCGATGCTACCCGAATGAGCCAGGCCTTCTCTGGCAGCAGTTACATTCATTCAATTGTTGCTGCTGAGGCTGCTGAGTTCAGTCGACACTACCGGTCGACGCAGCAGCCGCCAGTCTCGCTGGTGGTACGCAGCCGCTTCAATCCCCAGCTGCAGAAGGCCTGGTTTGGTTCAATTATGGAACTGATTAATCATGTCACCCTGCTTGGTATCGTACTGACAGGAGCCGCGCTGATCCGCGAACGCGAACACGGAACCGTCGAGCACCTGCTGGTTATGCCCGTGACGCCGTTCGAGATTATGTTCAGTAAGGTCTGGTCGATGGGGCTGGTGGTGCTGGTGGCCGCCGCTATCGCTCTGCTGGTTGTCGTCGAAGGTTGGCTGGCAGTGCCGGTGCAGGGTTCGTTAATCCTGTTCCTGGTCGGCGCCGCACTGCACCTGTTTGCGGTGACATCGCTGGGGATCTATCTCGGTTGTGTCGCCCGTTCCATGCCTCAATTTGGCCTGCTGCTCATGCTGGTGTTACTACCGATGCAGATGCTCTCTGGCGCCACCACACCGCGGGAGAGCATGCCGCAACTGGTGCGCGATATTATGCTGTTCGCGCCCGATACCCATTTCGTGCAGATCGCCCAGGGAGTTCTTTTTCGTGATGCCGGGCTGACGGTCGTCTGGCCACACCTGCTCGCGTTGGTGGTGATCGGTCTGACACTTTTTCTGTTATCGCTACGTTATTTCCGCCGTTCAATTGCCACCATGGGTTAATAACTTGTGGCTGGGCTCGAAGAGGTTAACAAAGGTCTCTGTTAGCGGGTGACGATGCTGCCACTGCCGGCGTTTCAGACCAGACTTTCTGCTCCGCCGGTATCGCGGGGTGTTGCTGTTCGGCAGCCCCCGTTTCCAGCCCCAGTGTTGTGATGATGTTGATAATCTGGTCGTCCACATGGCTGCGCAGGTCACGAATTGCGGTGCCGGTCGATCGGGCATGATCCATTACCTGGTGCACGTTGTCAGAAAGTACCTGGTTAAAACCCTGATACTGGGTGACGTTGACATACTCCTCTTGCGCTGCTTCGGCAGCAGCATTGGCGTTGCTTTCCAGTACGGTACTGCGCTCACGCAGAGCGGCGGCGGTCTGCTGTTGCTGTTCTGAATTGATCTCCAGTTGCTCCATGTCGCGTTCGATTTCATTCACTGCCTGATGCAGTCCGGCAAGGGTTGCGGTGATCTCTTCCAGGGAATTTCGGGTGCGGTAGGAGAGTTGCCGTACTTCCTCGGCCACCACTGCAAAACCACGGCCAATTTCCCCAGCGCGGGCAGCCTCTATCGCTGCATTGAGCGCCAGCAGATTGGTCTGTTCGGTGATTTCATTGATTGCCCCGATCATTGTGTCGACCTGCTGTACAGAGTGGTGCAGGCCATTGAGCGAGTGACGCGAGCGGTTGGTGACAAGCTGGGCTTCTTCGGCATTGCCGATAGCTTCTTCAATAGCTTCAATCGAACCACGGATGGTTTCGCCATTACAAGTTGCCCGGTCACGAGTATTGTCGGCGCTGGTGAGCAAGGTATCGGTCATACCGGACAGCGTGTTCAAGGCAACTTCCGATTCGTGTAGCAGCGCATCGGTTTTACCAACCTCAGTGGCAATCAGGCCCGCTTCCGAGCCGATCTTCTCTAGTGACCTGGATACATCTTCAAGCTCCATGGCGTTTTGCAGTTCCCTGGCTCGGGAACTGGCGACCAGGAAATTGAACTGACGGATCACCTCGCCCAGCTCGTTACTCGATCTGAATCCCAGTAGTAAAGACAGCTCATTGCCATTCGAGAGCTGGTCAAAGCCGTTCGACAACTGTTCAACGGGCCTGAGTATGACGCGGCGTGCTATCAGCGTGACTCCTATCCCGGCGCTGCTGAGCACTAGCACCAATATTGCGGCCAGCAGGCCGATGTTGCGGGCGAGTGTTTCGCCGTGCTGATTAAACGCAGTTTGGGCTTCGCCCATTAGCTCGGCGAACTGTTTCAGGTCCTGATCAAGCTTTAGCAGCGCCGCATCTCTCAGGTTAACGGCCTGGCGAGTATTATCCAGCTCCTTCTGGTAACGGGTGCTCAGGCTTACCAGTTCATTGGCCGCCTCCGATTCACCGGTGGTTTCCACCACGTCGACATCGTCACTGAACAGCCCGTAGCTGACTTCTGTGCTGCCGAAATTGCTGAGCCTGGGTAGCTGTTGTACTTGTTCCGCAGCGACTCGTAGTTGTTGCAGGTGGTCGGCGAGGTTTTTCTCAGAACGATGGTCCGTGATCGCGAAATAGGTTGTCCTGGCATCAACCAGCGCTTGCAGTTTCTGCATGAACTCACCGAGTGCGACCAAGTAAGTGCCGATGACTTCGACGTCTGTTGTGCTATCGGTGAGCGCAGTAACCGCAGTGTCATAGAGAACGTCAGCACTGTTCCAGAGACTGCGTTCACTGTTCAATAATAATTGCTCTATATTGCCCGAAAGCTTACCTGCAGCTCGATAATCCAGGGTCAGGCCCTCGGCAATCAACGCTACTTGTTGCTGGATAGGGCTTTCCTCACTGATTCCCTGCCGGGTTAATGCTTCTTTCAGTTTGGTTGTGAGCAATTCCGCATCAGTGAGGAGTGCCGCATCGCCACTCTGTACATAACGGTTGATCTTATCGCTGAGCCTTGTCAGGCCGAGACTGCTCAGCTCTGCCCATTCAGTTTGCCTGGTTTGCCGCTCTAGCAGGGTCGTACTGAGCCAGACGGCAGAGGCCGCGACGGTTACGGTCAGTACCAACAGACCCAGGTTAACCGCATTCAAAAAAACGCGAATCTTCATAACTCTGCATAACTCCTTTTATGCTGATTTATGTTGTCTTGCCGTTATCGGTTTTTACCTCGACGTCAATGTCGCGGGGCGCGGGGGACACGCGCTGAAAAATATCGACTGTAGCGAACGTTTCTTGATCACTGAATGAGCCGAAGGGCCTTGTTTTTCATGGCGTTAGTGGTGGGGTGCCTGCGTAGTCTGGGGTTACCACTGTTATCGGGGGCGGAACTAGCGGCATCAGGGCATTAGCCAACCCCGCTGGGGAAGACTTCAATTGGGTTCTGACTGGGGTCAGTGAATGTGGGGCCGGTCTGGGTGAGGCCGGTCTGGGTGGGACCGGTGCCTGAAGGTCTAACCGCCGTGTGGTCAGCGGCCTGACCACACGGCTCTGAATAGCTGCTTAGCTGGTCTGCTGATAAACCTGATTGGCCGCGTCCAGAGCTACTCCCCTGTCGATGACATTGCGCGCGCCGAGCACTGTTTCCAATGCCGCGAGACAGAGCAGAACGTTTTCTTGCCGAGCCGCGTAGCCCATCAGTCCAATGCGCCAAACCTTACCGGCACCATCGCCCAGTCCGGCACCGATTTCCAGGCCGAACCGGTTTAACAACTCGCTGCGGATTTCCGCGTCGTTAATACCGTCGGGGATAAGCACGGCGTTGAGCTGTGGCAGCCGTTCCGCTTCCGGCACCTGGAAGTCAAGGCCCATCGTTTCGAGTCCGGCTCTGAGTGCCTGGTGGTGGAGCCGATGGCGCTGCCAGGCGTTCTCAAGCCCCTCTTCTTCGAGTAGGGTCAACGATTCATGCAGGGCGTAGAGCGAATTGACCGGGGCTGTGTGGTGGTAACTGCGACCCCCGTCGCCACGCCAGTACCCCAGCACCAGGTTGAGGTCGAGGAACCAGCTCTGAACCGGGCTCTGGCGTGCGGTAACGACATCAAGCGCACGTTGATTAAAGGTGACCGGAGAAAGCCCCGGAACGCAGGAGAGACATTTCTGGCTGCCGGAATAGAGCGCATCGATACCCCACTCATCAACCATCAACGGGATGCCGCCGAGGGAGGTGACCGCATCGACGATGGTCAGGCAGTTGTGTCCCTGGGCGATTTTCACCAGCGTTTCTATGTCAGACAGCGCCCCGGTGGAAGTTTCAGCGTGCACCATGGCGACGATTTTGCAGTCCGGGTGCTGGCGCAGCACCTCCTCCAGCTTGTTCGGGTCGATTGCTCTTCCCCAGGGGTCATCCACCATCACCGCCTGACCACCCATACGCTCGACGTTTTGCTGCATACGGCTGCCAAAAACGCCGTTGCGACAAATCACCACCTTGTCGCCCGGCTCCACCAGATTGGCAAAACAGCTTTCCATGCCCGCCGAACCGGGAGCGGAGACCGGGTAGGTGACCCCGTTCTCGGTTAATAGCGCTCCGCGTAGTAGTGATTTGAGCGCCTCCATCATCTCCTGGAACGCTGGATCGAGATGACCGATTGTCGGCCGCGACAGAGCTGACAGCACGCGGGGGTGAATGTCCGACGGACCAGGACCCATCAGGGTGCGAACAGGAGGGTTGAAAGAGCTCATGAAATTTCCATTATGGATTGTTCGGTGGCGGTCGATAAAAAGATCGCGGTAGATCTCAGGCTGGCATTGTAACGGGGTGGGGAACAGGCCGGTCAATGACCCCGTTGATGGTTTACTGGCAGTTGGCGCTTTGCTGCCGATTCCGTTATGTCCGCCGCCGATGAGGTCGGTGACCGCTACATAGATCATCCGCTATGGTCAGGTTAGACTGGCATCGACTGACCGGTGGCCGGCGGGTTACGGGACCGCTTAACTGACTTTTACCGTCGGCTACAACCGACGGGTGGCTACCGTTGAATATTTTTTAATTGGCAACTTGATAAGGCTGGATGGTTAAACAATGGATAGTTCCGTAAGCGAGGGTGCTGGCAGCGATGTCACAGTAACGGTGGCGGCGATCAGGCAGTCACTGTCGCGGGTCTGGCTCGGTGACCAGTTTATTCTTGATTTGATGCTGGTGACGGTACTGGCGCGGGGCCATCTATTGCTGGAAGATGTTCCCGGTGTGGGTAAAACCACCCTTGCCAAGAGTTTGGCGCGGGCGCTGGGGATGGATTTCAACCGCGTGCAGTTCACCAATGATATTTTGCCGGCGGATATTCTCGGCGGCAGCGTCTATAACCCGGTAGACGGTAATTTCAACTTCGTTGCCGGACCCATATTTACCGACTTCCTTCTCGCCGATGAAATCAACCGCGCTTCCACTCGCAGCCAATCGGCGTTTTTGCAGGCAATGGAAGAGGGCGGCGTCTCTGTCGATGGGGTTAACCATGTGCTGTCGCCGCTGTTTACCGTCATCGCAACGCAGAACCCGATCGATTACGACAGCACCAACCCGTTGCCGGAGGCGCAGCTGGACCGCTTTCTGGTGGCAACCTCTATCGGTTATCCGCAGCGTGATCAGGAGTTGTCGCTGCTTGAAGGCGACCGCAATACCGGCGACCCACTGGTTGAGGCAGTTTTGGGTGGTGAACAGTTGAGTGCACTGCAGGAGCTGGCGCGTAACGTTTTTTTGCATCCACAGCTGGCTCAATATATTGTCGATCTGGCGCGCCTGAGCCGGGAGGATGAAAGGTTGCGTCTGGGCATTTCTCCGCGCGGTTCTATTCACCTGGCACAGGCGGCGCGAGCACTGGCGGTGATACGCGGCCGCGATTCGGTTATTGCTGAGGATATTCAACAACTGATTCCGCCCGTCTGGTCCCACCGCTTACTGCCGCGGCACGGGCGCGATCAGGATCGTAGTGCCGCTGTTGAGCTGCTCAATGAGTTGTTGCAACAGGTTCCTTTGCCGCGCTAACGGTTAACAAGGTGTCAGGGGTGTTTAGGTCCAGGCAACTGCTCTGTCGCTGTCAAAGGTAGGTGAACCCTTGAAGTACATCGAGGATCGTCCGCTCCGTGTTGCCGGAGAACCCTATCCGCTGCATCTCTGGCGTCTTCTGCGCTGGGTTTCCGAACTGCGGCTGGTGCCAGCGGCAACCGAAACGGCGCGTAATCCGTTGCGTCGCCCATTAATTTTTGGCCCTGCTGCCCGGCTGACCCGTCCCGGCAAGATATTGACCTTCGCTGCGGTGATTCTGTTGCTGCTGAGTTTTCGCCGTGGAGAGAGTTTTGCCATGCAGACGTCCGCGTTGATCAGCGGCACTATTGTCTGGGCGGCGCTGGTCGGTTGGTGGTACCGGCCGCGGGTGGAGGCGCGTCGGCTCGGCAGCAGTTGGGCGGTGGCCAAACAGCCCTATCGCGCCCAGGTGCAGCTGTCTCATCGCGGTACACGCCCGTTGCGTAATCTGGTGGTGCGGGAGATGCATGTCCGTGGGTTTCGACTGCCCAGCGAATCATTGCGACCCCATCTCGATCAGCTGCCCCAGGGTGGACAGATTAGTGTACCCATCGAGGTAACCCCCCAAAGTCGGGGTAACCACCGGCTTGATGGGGTGGTGGTCGATTCTTATTTTCCCTTCTTTCTAACCCGCAGTAGCCAGAAGATTTCCTTGCCACAACCGTTGAGTGTATTGCCGCCGGCAGTCCGCTTTGACTTGGCATCACTGCGGCTGATGTCCGACCAGGCGGCCAAATCGGTCCGGTTTGGTACCGATAAGGGACGGCGTGAACGGGCGCTGGACTATGCCTTTTCGCGCAATTTTCAGAGTGGCGATCCACCGGCACGCCTTGACCGCCGTGCCAGCGCGCGCCGTGGAGAACCGATGAGCAAAGTCTTTCATGGCGCCTTGAAGCTTAATCCACAGGGTCTGGTGCTGGTCGTCGATATGTCTCTGGCGTCACTGCCCGAGTGGCAACCACGTCCTAATGACCCTGCCGAGATTGATCGACGCCTGGCGCTGGCAGTTGAAGTAGAGCGCAGGGCGCGCGGTGAAGGGCTAAAACTGGACGGCTGCTGGTGGAACGGAGTCTGGCAGCCGGTGGCCAATACCGATGATTTTTACCGGCAGGTTGCCGGTGCCGAAGCGCGTCACCAGCGAAACTTGCCGACTCAGCTTGATCATGATGACTGGATTCATGTTCTTGTCACCGGCCGTTGGGATCAACAGGTTGATTCCTGGGTGGAACGTCACCGTGCCAGTGGCTTTATGGTGCTGGTATTGCTGTTGCCCGAGGCGCCGGAATACGCAGGTGAACTGCCGATCATTGCGGGCTATACCGAGTTGCCGAGATGAACCGCCTGGCCGATCTTGCGCTTGGTGGCTTTGCCCTTGCCGTGGTCGTGCATCTGACCGGCTCCATGGGGTTTGACGCTCTCGGTTACGGTTTCTGCGCCTTGATCCTGTTGCGTTTGTTGTTGCCGATACGACCGGCTCCGCCAACGCCGGGCCTGGGGTTTATTCTGCTCGCCGGGGGCGGACTCGCCGGCTGGTTTACGATTGAAGAATTTGCCGTGCCCGGTAGCTGGCCGATGATCTTCAAGGCGTTTGCCGGCATCTGCCTTGGCGGGCTTATTGTGTTTGTCTGGCAGTTTTTTGCCCGCCAGCAGGAGCGCTCCAGTCAGCCTTTACAGCCGACTACCCAGAACATGCTGGTCACCGGATTGCTGCTGTTACTGCTGACACCCCTGGCACGCCAGGCCAATGGATTTACCGGTGTCTCCGAAGTGGACCAGCAGGCGCTGTTGGTTCAGCAGGGCGGTGTCCTGCTGGCGGTAATCGGGTTTAGCCTGGCGCGCCAGCAGAGTGACCGCTGGCGCTGGCTGGTGTTACTGCTACCACCGATCCTGGCGGTACCGATCATGGCCAAGCTGATGTTGATGCTGCAACGCCCACTGATGATGGCCATGTGGCTGATGGCGCCAAATCTGGGTGGCGGTAACGTCGGTTTTACCCCGCTCCAGTACCTGGATCATCAGGCCTTCCTCAAGCCTTCCAGCAAGGTGGTAATGCGGGTGCGCGCGCAGCAGTTGCCAAGCCCCTATCTGGTCGGTAATCGATTGACCCGGTTTTCCTCTGCAAGCATGAGCTGGGGAGCCGGCCCAACCACAGCGGAGGCGGTTTCGATCCCCTCCAGTGACACCGGCACGGCGGCTTTTCAGCTGCTGGCGAATGACAACGGCGACCAGGCACCGTCGCAGTGGAGTATGGCGGTTACCAGTTTGCGCTGGGATGACCTGCTGTTTTTACCGCCACAGGCTGGCGTGGTTTCATTTGATGGTGACAGTTTTGAGTTGAATGCTCACCAGGTGTGGAGCGGTGCATTTACAGAAGGGGCGGCGAAGTTCTGGAGGGTGAGGCCGGGGACGCGCAAGGCCGGAGTCGCGGACCCGGAAACCCTGCAGTTACCGGAATTCTGGGACCAGCCCCTGCAGCAGCGGGCTGCCCAGTATGCACTCATTGAAAGTGGTGGCCGGACCCAACAATCGACGCGGTTTGAGTCTGAGCGGCGTAGAGTAGTGGCGCGAATTCGAGAAGATTTCCTTGGTCGGGAATATTCACTGTCGGTGGATCTGAATCAGCGCAAGCCGTTTCACGATTTTTTCCTTAATGATCGCCCTGGCTACTGTTTCTGGTTTGCCACAGCAGCGGGACTGGCGTTACGGGCGAACCAGATACCCAGCCGCCTGGTGAGTGGTTATTATGTCCATGAACGGGTGGGTGGGGATCTTTGGCTGGTGCGGGAGCGCGATGCCCACTCCTGGATCGAGTGGCAGGACGAGCAGGGATACTGGCACACTTTTGATCCCACACCCCCCTCGCTCGGGCTGTTTCAGCAGCAATATCAGGGCAGTGTGTTGGGTCGTTGGGTGCACCTGATTCGTGATCGGATCAGTCGCGCCTGGGCCAGCTTTGACCTCACCGAACAGACAGAAAATATCGCCATTATTGGCGGTTTCGCGATACTGCTGTTTCTCTTTGTGCGTGAATATCTGCGCATCCGCGAGGTTAATGCGAAACTGCCTCACGACCAGCGCGCGCGGCAGTGGCGCAAGTTGTGGCAGCAGTTTATCGCCTTGAGCGGATTACCCGACCAGCAGCACTGGAGCGCTGAAGATTATCGGCATAGATTGCCTGCTGACTGGAGTGGCAGCCAGGTAGCGTCGGCAGAAGCATTTTTAAGTTTCTATCAACAGAGCAGATTTGCCGCCGACCAGGTCGATTTGAGCCAGGGAAAAACCCTGCTCAGCTCACTGCGCAGGGCGATGAAAGAGCGGCCCTGACTCGTTAACTGCGACTGCCGGAAGGCCTGCTCGTGGCCTTAAGCGGCTTGTGAATTTGGCCGGTTGCCATTGTTCCGGTGGCGTCATTTTGTTAAATTTTGCACGCCGAATTGCAGCCGTTCCCCGGCCCTTCTCCCCAATTTACAGGCTGTGAAAATGCCCAAATTTGTGTTCGTTACGGGTGGTGTCGTTTCCTCGCTGGGAAAGGGCATCGCCTCCGCCTCTATCGGCACTCTGCTGGAAAGCAGGGGGCTTAATGTCACCTTTATCAAGCTTGACCCCTACATCAACGTAGACCCCGGCACCATGAACCCGATCCAGCACGGTGAGGTTTTTGTCACCGAGGATGGTGCTGAAACAGACCTTGATCTCGGTCATTACGAAAGGTTTGCCCGCACGCCCATGCGGCGGACCAATAACTTCACTACCGGCAGAATCTACGAAAACGTGATCGCCAAGGAGCGTCGTGGCGATTATCTCGGCGCAACTGTGCAGGTCATCCCGCACATTACTGATGAGATTAAACGCTGCATCAAGCTCGGTGCCGGTAATGCTGACGTTGCCATGGTGGAGATTGGTGGCACCGTCGGTGATATCGAATCGTTACCCTTTCTCGAGGCGATCCGGCAGTTGGCGATAGAGCAGGGACGCCAGAACGCCATGTTTGTCCATCTCACCCTGGTGCCCTATCTGAGTGCCAGTGGGGAGATTAAAACCAAACCGACCCAGCACTCCGTGAAAGAGCTGCGCAGTATCGGTATCCAGCCGGATCTGTTGCTCTGTCGTTGTGAAGAGGAGCTGCCGGAGGCGGAGCGGAAAAAAATCGCCCTGTTTACTAACGTCAGTGCTGACGCGGTTATTTCCGCGCGCGATGTTGCCAATATCTACCGGGTGCCGTTGGAGTATCACCAGCAGGGTGTCGACCAGTTGATTATAGAGCGGCTCGGTATTGAAGCTGGCTCGCTGGAATTCTCCCAGTGGGAATCGTTCGTCAGCAATTTTGAGAATCCGGAAATCGAGGTGAACGTCGCGCTGGTCGGTAAGTATGTCGACCTTCCCGATGCTTACAAATCGCTCAATGAGGCGCTGCAGCACGCCGCTGCCCACACCCGCACGCGGGTCAATACCCACTTTATTGACGCTGAAGAGATTGAACGCAAGGGGCTGCAGGTTCTTGATGGTATGGATGCGATCCTGGTCCCGGGGGGATTTGGCACCCGTGGGTCGGAAGGCAAAATCAGCGCTATCCGCTATGCCCGTGAACAGCGCATACCGTTCCTCGGTATCTGCCTCGGCATGCAGCTGGCAGTAGTTGAGTATGCGCGCAACCGGGCCGATATGCCGGCCGCCCATAGCACCGAGTTTGATGCCGAAACGCCGGAGCCGGTGATTGCCATGATCACCGAGTGGACCAACCGTGATGGTTCGCGGGAAACCCGCGATGGTAAGACCGACCTCGGCGGCACCATGCGTCTCGGTGGCCAACGTTGTCGCCTGCAGGAAGGTTCACATGTGGCGGCCATTTATCAGCGGGAGGAGATCGTCGAGCGCCATCGCCACCGTTATGAATTTAACCCCGGTTATCTGCGGACGCTGGAAGAGCATGGACTGCGATTTACCGGCCGGTCAGTGCTCGATTCTCTGGTAGAGGTGATAGAGATTCCTGATCACCCCTGGTTCCTCGGTTGCCAGTATCACCCGGAGTTCACCTCCAATCCCCGCGATGGTCATCCGCTGTTTATCAGCTACATCGCTGCGGCCCGGGCATTTCAGACCGGGGATGCGGTGAAGGAACAGACTGAGGAGCAGCGGTCATGAAAATTGCCGATTTCGAGGTTGGGGTCGACCAGCCGCTGTTTCTTATCGCCGGCCCCTGCGTGGCGGAATCTCGCGAACTGCTGCTCAACAGTGCAACAACCCTGCGCGGCATTGCCGACCGTCTGCAGTTGCCGATTGTTTTCAAAGCCTCGTTTGATAAAGCCAATCGCAGCGCTTCCAGCTCATTTCGTGGCCCCGGAATAGAGCAGGGACTCGACTGGTTGCGGGCGGTACGTGACGAGACCGGCTTGCCGATTCTGACCGATGTACACACCCCGCAGCAGGTTGGCCCGGTGGCCGAAGTGGTGGATATGTTGCAGACGCCGGCATTTCTCTGTCGGCAGACCGATCTGATTGAGGCGGTAGGCAGCTGTGGTAAACCGGTCAACATCAAAAAAGGTCAGTTTCTCGCCCCGGGGGATATGCAGCAGGTGGTTAACAAGGCGGTTGCTGCTGGCGGAGACGGCAAGGTCACCGTCTGTGAGCGTGGTGTCTCCTTCGGCTACAACAATCTGGTGGTGGATATGCGCGGCCTGGCGATCATGCGTGATACCGGCTGTCCGGTGGTGTTTGATGCCACCCATGCCGTACAGCTGCCCGGTGGGCAGGGTGACCGCTCCGGCGGTGAACGTCAGCACGTCCCGGTGCTTGCCCGTGCCGCGGTAGCTGCCGGTGTCAGCGGGCTGTTTATGGAGACCCATCCCGATCCGGCCAACGCGCTGAGCGATGGACCCAATGCCTGGCCTCTGGATCGTATGGAGGAGCTGCTGGAGACGTTGCTGGAGCTCGACCGGGTGGTCAAGTCCCGCCCGTTGGCGGAGAAGCTGCTGCCCGCCGATTGAGCCGTCTGCCCCGAAGGCTCAGTAGAGCGATTTAAGGCAGATTTTCCCTCGCTAACCTACTGGTTTAGAATTCATGACTAAGCCGCTGTTTTAATGGATGAAAAATGGCAGAAATAGCAAAAATTACTGGTCGGGAAATTATTGATTCCCGTGGTTTTCCCACCGTTGAGGCGGAGGTAACGCTTACGTCGGGTGCCTTTGGCCGTGCCGCGGTACCCTCCGGCGCTTCCACTGGATCCCGTGAGGCGATTGAGCTGCGTGATGGCGATAAAGGC
>OBIY01000162.1_pt1 | contig 29135 bp, 41 predicted proteins | sample 1519841 | NCBI WGS metagenome assembly OBIY01 (sample SAMN03019774, study PRJEB22545) | beach sand metagenome | biome: beach; feature: sea beach; material: beach sand | place: USA: Municipal Pensacola Beach, FL | collected 2010-07-30 | depth 30-40 cm m
AACTGGAAAATGGTGCTATACTTGATTAAGTTTCCATCAGAGTCTATATAAAGTTGTATTCCGGAAAGGTCAGGGGCCGGATTGTCACCGCCTCCACCAACAACACCAGTGCCAACATTCAATACTATTTCATCTTGTTTTACCGCAAGATTATTTTCTCCATAAGCGAATTCACACTTCCAACGGTAAAGATTGGATTTGTCCATTCTTGTGATTTCAGGAGGTGATTTTCTTACCAAAAGCACACCGTTACACTTGAAACCTTCCAATCCCGATGCAATGTTCAATTGTGTGACTTCTTTTTGATTAATGCCCTCTATGATTATCTCAAAATCCAAATAAGAGGACTGTTCCAAGCTGAATTCCGATTCATCCCCTTTGTAGGTGTCAGATTCATTGTCCCATAACGGATTGAATTCGCCATGGCACCTTTTAAAGAAAGTAATACCACTTTGAAAGACTATACCCCCTCTGTTTTTTGGGTCCGACCACTCCAATTTCAACATATCCTCATTAAAGTCAACAATCTTCATCTTTTCTATTATCCAAGGATTTCCGACGACATCCCCATCACCATCAAAAGCCCTTTCAACAACAATGAAACCAGTGTCATCCAATAGGTTTGCCTGAAAGTAAAACTCGAACAAATTGTATTCTTGGGCATTGTAAGTGGCCTGTGCCTGTGTGCTTTCTTCTCCTGAAACAGAGAAGTCAAGAACAAAATAGCCTCCTTTGGCATCATCATACCCATTTGATACTATTTCATACGTCCCTTTTCCAACTATTGAAACAAATTGTCCTATTTGGTTCCAAGCAGGTGTTGTTTTATTGTAATTGCTTGAACCTATAACTGTTGTGGTATCTGGTTCATAGGAATTCCCACCATTGAACCAAACTCCGGTCTGTCCATTTATTGGAAAAAGTTCACAATCAACCCTCTCGGCAATACCCAAGTTTTCCTGTATCATTATGCTAGGCAAATCTATTTTTTCGCCATTGCACTTGTGAAGTGTTATGTAGTGCCAATCAAAACTACTCTTGAACTGCATTCCCACAATGTCAGATGACAATAAAGGCTGCTTTATCAGATACCTTTCACTTGTTCTTTGATTGTAAGAACCCGAATTGAAATAATTTTTAGGGTTGTCCTTATCGAATGATACAAGCTCAGAAGCTATCAATGACTGCCCTTCACATATTTCAAAGTATGGCGCCACGGTCGTTTGGTCTGGATCAACAGTTTCAGGAATATCTATAATCTTTGAAATCTCACAACCGTACACATCTTTTACCCAAAGCCTATACTGCCCAGACAATACGCCTGGAAAAGTATTTGAAGATTGATAGTCGGAACCGACCGAATCACCAACATCGGTAATTGCATATTGCAAAGGTGTTGTTCCATTAACAGGGTTTGTATTCTGTACCAGAACATCTGCTGAATTCACATATTGGGTCAAAGACTCTTGGAACTCTCCAATTGCTAATTTCCTCGGTACATTGACCGGAATCTGTTTTATAGCGCCATCTGAATCGGTAATACTCAGATTCGCCTGTGTGCCCCTGTTCAAGTTTATGTTTTGAGACGAACCATCCCAATCAGAATCGATTATTGTGGTTCCGTTCTTTAATACATAATTTGATATACCTCCTGAAGCCGAAACAGAGTATTGTATTGTTGTACAAGTTCCAGTTGTTGATCGTGTTGCACTCAAAACCAATGGATCCACTAAAGGGCTGTTGTCTATTTCTTCCAATGAGGCAAAACCTAGACTTGAAAAGTCACTGAATATTCCTGTTTTTGAAGTGACTATCACATAAACATCCCCTGATACAGGATCATCTTCGACTATTGCCGAAAGATTATTGTTCCCGCCTACATTTTTGTAATCTCTATTGAATGATTGAGAGTATGATTGTGCCTGAGCATAATCCGCACCGGATATTCCGTCATCAATAGAACGGTATTTATATATAGGAGCCACCGCATCGATGTTTTCCAATGGAAGGATTACATTTCCTGAACCATAGTCTATTGAAAACCTGATTCTTTCATAAACATATCCTGCGCCTATACCGGAAGCCTGTATTGAAAATTTTATAGTACTCATATAATGTATGCTTCGATTAATTTATGCTGCCCTTCTTTGTTTGCATCAGATTTTATTATCCTAAAATATTCAATGGTCTGCCCCGTGTTTATTGGTACAAGGCCATAAAGATTTGAAATTCCATTTGTTTGGCCATTCATAAAATCCTCAATTTCCTGTGTGACTTTATTCGTTAAGTCTGCTGTCATTGGCCTAATCCTTGGATTTTCAAGTATAGAAACAGAGATAAGTCCAACTGTTGAATTCTTAACGGGCTTCTCGTAAATCCTATCTTGACCTGATTTTTTGCTTATAAAAGCGCTATTACAATTACTGTCGGCAAAAACTATCTTGCTGTTTGGATGATGATAAAGACCTGAATTTATCACATAACCATGCCTATCTATCAATAATTGGGCAGGTGTAAGTTCCAGATTATATGCAGAACCTACCCTATAAATACCCGTTGGTGGTTCTTCATAGGTGTCCTGCCATTTTTTCACATTGTACACGTTTCCTACTTTTTTGGCCCTAATGCACATTATTCTTGAATCATATTGGGTATCTTCATCTGAGAAAAACTCAAATGGCTTTCTTCTTGGAAGCTCAACATCAACATCACCCAATGCAAAAGGACTTAATTTTGAATAGGTACTTTCGTTCCTTTTGTTGATTGTTGAAAAAGAAGCCTTTCCACATATTGACTGAAGCCCAAATACCTCTTCATAACCTTCTCCACCTATCTTGCTCCCCAATTCTATTGTCGAGTAGAAATTCTTGGCCAGAACCGCCCTTTTTATCTTTGAAGCAGGAACATATATAGTGTTTCCTGACGCATTCTTTTTTGTAAACGGAACACCTATGAAATTCTGTTGGGTGTATTTTAGTTCCTCGATTCTAAAAAGCTCTTTTTGGCCATTGAACTCAGTCCACCAAGCAATGGGAAGCATGGCCTCCATATGCTCTATCATATCATTAAATGAAAGTGAAAAGGCAATGTTACGTTCTTCATCGGTGCCCTCATTTACAACGTCAGGAAACTGTCTTGCCCAAAAACCACTTGTAATTACATCATCTTTTACAATCCCACTCTCCAATAGTTCAGATACAACAAGTCCCTTTTCTCCTGTCATCATGTACAATATTCTATCAAATGCCTGTTTATAGGTCAAGCATCTTGCATTGGAAGCCGTTTGAAATTCACCGCTGTTTTCTGTTATGGTTACTTTGGTTTCGGAAACTTCATAGGTTATTCCATCCGATGTATTTGAAAGCATCCCAATAGCAACCGTATCGCCTTGGTTTACACTTATCTCAAAATCATTGAATTCATATTCCATTATGTTTCCCGAAAGCGTTGATGTAGAACCGACCAATGGAATTGTTCTTGATCCATTATAATTGAAATCCGATCCACCTTCGTAAAAAACAATATCCATCTTCATTGTGCCAGGATTTCCATTCACTATTCTAACTTTTACTTTTCCATTGAGCACCAATAATTTTTGTTCATTTGAAGATTGAAGAAACGGGTTTCCTGTTTTACCGCTGCCCAAGTTCGCATAATCCCCACCTGCGGCACTAAGTTCATAGCCAAAGGCACTAAAAAGATTGTCAGAATCACTGTTCTTTGTGAATTTAAATGGAAAGGTTCTTGCATTTAAACTGTCGCCCCCTGAAACTATTGCATTTATTTCAACACCGTCCTCAACCTCCATTTCGCTTTCACGTAATATCTCTCTTGGCTCCAAATAAATAGTTTCTGTACTCAATGCATCTATAATGTTACCATCAACATCATTGGTGGCCACAAGGTCAAAACTATCGTTACCCTTTGAATCTATTATCTTTTTAAGCCCTGCATCCTCACTTTTAACCTTGCAGGTCTTTTTTTCTTCGTCCCATGTAACAGTTCCGGGGTCAAGGTATAGATATGGAAATGTCCTCCATCTTTCGTCCAACCTACTTTCATCCTTGGCGCGTTTCTCCAATATTACGTTTTCGGCCACTCCTGAAATGGCTATCTGTTTTATCCAAAAATCAAAACCTTTTCCGGTAAACTGAAGGTCATCCTTTGATTTTATGGAAAAACCTTTTGATTTTTCATCACGTTCATAGATATTCCCATTACCATCATTAAATCCAATAGGTTCAGGTATCTGTACCCTGCCCTGTGAATTGGAGATAAGATAGTATTCAACATCGTTTCTGTAACCGAACCTGTTCATTATTGCCTGTACTCGTTATATGGTTGATCAATTGTGATATGGTTGTGGTTTTGGATTGGTCTTTTTGCCAATTTTTCCATTTTTTCAGTGGCCTCTTTGAAATCTTTCCTCATTTCGTCGATTTTCCCCAACATCAAGAAACCTTTTTCCTGTCGGCCTATTTTTTCATTCTGTGATTGTATGCTCATATTGAGAACATCCCTTTGGATGTCGTGGTAACTAAGGAAACTGTCCATGGATTTGTGAACCTTGTCACCTCGTTTCATGTCGATTACCTCGTCACGATTTTTGTAGATTTCGACTTGGCCGCTACCTCTTTCAACAACCTCTTGGTAATCCCTTCTGTTGGCATCGTTTATCTTCGCCTTTCCTGAGTGTGTTCCCGACAAGTGGCCTCCCTTGAACTCAGGTATTGGCTGTGCCGCTACAATTGCCGCCTGTGCCGCTCCTGTTGCTGCTATAAACCCTGCGAACAAACTGGCCGATACCCCAAAATCGAACTTTGGAATCTGGGCCAATGCAGAAACAATACCTGCTGCCGTATCTGCTGCTATTTTGAGAAGATTGTTCCTTTTTTCGGCTTTTGCAGCTTTTACCTTTATTTTCCTTTCTTCTTTCTCGAACTTCTCACGGGCCAACCTCTTCTGCTTTTCAGTAGCCAATTCATTGTTCAATATAAGATCACGACTAGCCTGTGCCTCCTGAAGTTCTACTTGGTATCTATTCAAAGAAGCATCAAGAACGCTTCCAATTAGCTCTTTTGATAATCCTGCCCAATCTTCCACTGAATTTTTAAGCCCATCGAAAAGAAAATCGAACTTGCCCATATCTATATCGAAAATATCTGAAAAAGTTTCTGTTATCTCACCGAATATCTCGATATAAAGATCTCTTTTTTGACGAAGTTTTCTAGCCTCTTCTTTGTTTTGTTGGTCTTGGTACTCCGCAATTCCATCATTTATTTCTTTTGCTTTTTCTAAACGATCATTATATGCTTTTTCATAGATGTCTAAAATTGCTTTTTGTGAGGCTTTCACGTCCTCCCCATTTATTTCAAAAACTAACTCAACATCCATATTGTCAAGTGTCGCCTTTAGCTTTACAAGCTCACCATTGGCCTTTTCGATCATTTGAGTGTAAATTCTATACCCTTCAGTAGTGATTGCCAATTTGGACTGTTCTTCTTCGAGACGTTTTATATACTGTTCCAACCAAGCTATAGATCCCTTTATTGCCTCCAACTTCTTTTTATCCTCATCGACATCAATCTTCTTTTCTTTGTTCAAGTCGTTCAAAGCCTGTTTGTATGCATCTATGGTTCCTGTAAACTGAGCAACCTTTATATTGAGTTTTTGAAGCTGTCTTTCCCCTTCTTCGGAAATATCTATTGGCACCAAACCACCTTTGGAACCGAACAATTGCTCAATGTTGTCCAATACTTGTTTCCTATTTTCCTCAGCACTTTCTATGAGGGATTCCAATAATTTTTTGGTTATGTTTTTTTGACCTTCACCATATTGGTTTGCGAATGTTTCGGCACGGGCCAATGCTTCATCAAAAGCATTTTTCTGGGCCTTGTCAATCTCTTCCTTGTTTAGTTCTGCTGCTGTTTTTATAAAAGATTCCAAATCTTCCAACATTAATTGGACATCTTCCAAAAGTGATTTGAATATCTTGGTCAATCTTCCCTCACTAGAGTTAAGGGCGTTGACAAATGAAATCCAAGCGGTCTCCAATCTTCCCTGTGCCGCAGCAAGGGTATCAACTTTTTGCACACTTTCAATACCGTATGCTTTTTCCAGTGCAATTGCAAATTTGGGCAATGCCTCTTCTGAAAGGATTTCCCCTTTTTTGAGCATTTCATCCAGTTTCGATACGGTTACACCCAATGCATCGGCCATAATACCAAAAGCACCTGGAAGTCTTTCACCCAACTGCCTACGAAGTTCTTCAGTGGTCACTTTTCCTTTGGAAAGCATCTGCTCCAAGGCCAAGTAAACCCCTGAAAGTTCATCTGTTTTAAGCCCTAATACAGCAGAAGCCTTTGTAACACTTTCAAAAATCCTTCTTGTTTCATCAAGGCTTATATTTGATTGTTTTGAAGCAGCCAAAAACTTGGTAAACCTCTCGGTAGTGGCTATAAGGTTAACACCATATCTTTCAGATATATCCAATAAAAATTCTTGAACTGCTAAAAATTCACTTTGGCTTTCAGTAACCGCTTTTAGTGAATAATCAAGTGACTCCAATGTTTTTATCAAATTGAACATATCCCTTGTCAGAGAAGCTATCAAGGTAGCCCCACCCACAATACCAAAAGCCCCAAATAGATTTCTGAAACCTCGAACCATTCCACCCAAACTATTGTTTGTAAAGTTTGAAGTGGCCCTGTTTGCCTTGTTTATTCTAGCTGTAAGCCTGTCATATTCTTTTTGTGCCCTTCTTATTTCTGCCCTATTCTGTTTTTCTGCTGAAATAAGGTTTCTTAGGTTATTCTTTGCTATTTTTCGCTTTGCGTTCAGTCTTTCATAGGCCCCGACCAATTTTGACGTTGCAGTGGCCTGAAGGTCTGCATTTCTAGCCAATGCCCTTTGGTTGACAACTTCTTCGGCCGAAAGGTTTTTCAATCTGCTCTTTGCATTGTTCAGTTTAACGGTGTTATTGGTCTGAGTGTCCAATGTGCCGTTCAACTTGGTCATTGTTGAATTAAGATTGTTCAATAGGTCGGTAAGTCCATCAGGTGTGGTTATCTTAAAAGTTCCCTTGAATTTTTCGCGTATATTCGACAAATGGCCAATGATTTCCTTGTCGGCTTTTGCAACTTCGGCCACAATGCTCCTAATATCCGCTTTTGCCTCTTCTATCTGGGGCTTGAATGAATTTTCTGCCATTACCTACTGTTCTTTCTTTTTTGCCTGTTCCTGTTAATTTCGGCTATTTGATCGCACATTTTGACCCATCTTTTTACAGAAGTGTTCCATGGGTCCACAACATCCTTACCCAATGCATATTCTATCTTCAACGCCTGTTCCTCAATATCTACTGTCCTTCCGGTATTCTTGAAACTTTCAAGTTTTTCATTGGTCAGGTTTATCCTGTTCTGGGAGAATTTTATCTGTCCTGATAGGTTTTCAAGTTCTGAAACCATCATTTTCTTGGCATTGTATTTATAGCCCCACGCTTTTAGTTCCTTGATGTACTCCATAAACACATCATTGGGCATTTTACGCATGGTGATCTGAACAAGTATCTTTGATGCGACCGCTTTTCTTGTCTCTAGGTAAAGAAGTTCCTGTTTCAACCTATAATACTCCAAAGACCTGTTGTCATTGGTCAACTCACAATATTCCTTGTAGATATTGGACCAAACTTCGGACAATCTTTCTCTTCCCGTATCTATTACAAAATTGGAATATGGGTTTTTGGCCAAGTAGCAATAATCGCCTGTTTCCATTATTTTCAGGAAAGCGCCAATTGAAAGTGTTCCACAAGAAATGTGATAGGTCATGCTGCTAAATTTGAATGATTAAGAAACGGCCAATCAAAAAGAGCAAAGTGTTGCTCAGCAGCGAGTGTAAGGTCCCCCGTGGGGGATGTCGCAAGGGAAGTAACGGCCTTGTAATGCCAAAGATATAAAATTTAGGTATATTTGGATGATTTTAACCTTAAAAATAAGTAAAGAGGAAGCCGAAAATCTAAAGAGTAGGCAATATATAAATACATAAAATTATGCAGAGTAAATCAGAATTTGTTTTAAGAAGAGTAACCAGTGAAGGGTTTGAGTCAGATGAAATTTTAGGAAGGGATTATTCAAAGCTTTACGATGACAGGACATTGGACAAGAAAGGAGACCCTATAGAGGGCACGGAGGCAGCAGTTGGCAAAAAGTACTTTGAAATGATTAATCATAAAGGATGGAATCCTGATGAAGTGCATATGATATTGGTTGCAGATTTTGGAACCAATGTCATACCTTGTTATCGAAAAAGCAAGTATTTTATCATGCTAAACGGTGCAACACAAGAGGCAATAAAGAGTTTTGTTTGAGTTAAATGGGCGGGTAAAACCGCCCCTTATTTTTAAAAATGGAACCAAACTTCAAAATATACTTCAGCAAATCATCACATTGTCCCTGTGTGGATTATGATGGAAAGATTTTAAAGGCCATGAACTTAGAGGTCAACGTTTCGACCAAAGGAGAGTGGCAACCAGTAGGGGAATCCCCATCTTGGACCATCGTAGGTCAGGCCAATGAAATAGTGTACGACGAAGAAAGGGACACTATAATGATATTTTAGCCATGGCATTGAATATATGCTCATAAAGGGCAGGTTCAATTATCCTCTTGTTGATAAAATCCATATTTTCCTTGGTCAGCTTTGTAAGTTGGACACCAAATATCTTTTCAAGGTCTGATTTGCTTGGAGAGGTAATATCAAATCCATCACTTGATGTTTTTACCTTCATACCATCGAAAAACTTACCTGTCCATTCAAAATTATACGGTTGCCCCGTTATTTTTGCAGTTCTTGGTTTTGGACTCTTTTTGGCATAAACCTCTTCAGTGGAAGGTGCATAGGTTCCTACTACTCTTCCCATACTATCAAGTCCTTCGCCAAGTTGGTCGTGCTTTAAAGTAGAAAGTATGAACGCTTGGTTATCGACCACCGCTTTTATGGCCACCCTTTCCAATTGCTTTTCGGCATTTTCCAAACTTCGTATATATCGCTTCAAAAGACTCATTCCCAAATGTATCAAAAAAAGCCGTGGTATATGCCACGGCTTCTTCATTAACCAAACTAACTCAAATTTAGACCGCTACTTCGGAATCCACATTGGATTTCCAAAGGGCATTGTCCAAAGTTATCACGTTCCTGTTGTTGGAATTGTCATACAACCTAAGCGTAATGACATCATCCGCAACAAAAGATGGAACGGTAAGAACATAAGTTCCTGGAGTGGCCGAATCATCACCGGCCGTAGGATTGCTAGTGGCAGCGTTCTTAGTGGCCAAGAAACTTGCAAAAGGCACACCTGTAAAGGGTGAACCACCAACTTTTTGTTTCAAAGTGGCCGTGATGGAAGTACCTGCTGACGGAACGGAAAGATCAAGCTCGATTTCGTTCACACCATCAAGTGAATTAGGTGTAAAGTTCAATTGCTTGGATTGGATAAAGTACCAATCTTTGTCAAGCTCCACTCTTTCGGTCAACTGGAACATCAAACCTTCACGTTGGGCCTGTGTATCACTTCCCCAAGTAAGTTTCTGTGCCCTGATCATTCCACAAGTGAACCCTTTAAGGTTTCCTGACAAGGCCTTTGTTCCAAGAATGTTTCCTGAAACATCCACGAATATTGCATCGTAGCTTCCCTGAGAGTTCAAGGAATGTAATGCAGCATGGAAGAAAAGACCGTTGATAAACTGTGCTTGGAATTCGTATTTTCCTCCACGCACGAACAATTTGGTCCCGCCCTCCAATTCCTCGACGACATCATCGGGAGTGTTGTCGGCCCAATTCTGGACACCTTTAAGAATGATTATCTTGCCCTGTGCCTGTAATTCTTGGATGTAATCCACATCCAATTCTTCGGCACTATCAAGTTCAGTTCCGGTAGGCAACAACCAAATTGCCGAAACTCTTTCCAAAGCCGCCTTGCAGCCTCGAAGTCCTGTACCTAATACGGAGTCTGCCCCGCATTCAAGTAAATTTAAGATTTCTGCTATTGTAGCCATTAGATTCTATGTTTACGTTTAAAATAAATTGCCCCTTTCTCGGTAAGTTTTACCTTTTCACCTGCCTTTTTTAGTTTTCCGTCAATGGAAACAGCAGTTTTCAAAGTATAATCCTTGGTCGGAAGAGACTTTTTTGAAACCTCTTTAGAGGCTTTTTTTTCAGTGTTCATATTAAGAACATTTATCTGTTAATGAATAATTCAAATCGATCAATACAGCAAATACGTGAGTGGGGTGAAGGTCGTCCATTTCAATCCCAAGAATGGAAAAATCATTGAACACCCTTTCAAGTCCTGTCTCATATCCTGTAATAGTGTACTTTCCGCTAATGGGAATATTTCTCAATATGCTTATCACATCCCTATGGAAAAGAGCATCGAGCCTGTCATTACCGGCATAGCACTCTTTAAGGTTTATCCCAAAAACAATCTTCATCGAGTTTTGGTAAAATACCTCGTCCTCACTGGTATGGTTGTCGCTTCCGACAAAGAAGAAATTCAAATCAGCTTTGTCATCGTAAAACGCATCACCATAATCATTTTCGGTTTTAAGGAACACTTCAGGGAGTTTTTTGAAACCCCTCATGTTCTTATAGACCCTTCCGTACCCGTTTATTTCAATGGAAGGATTGTAGGCAACAAAATTATCCGTCAATTCAGCATAGAGCTGAACCTGGATTTTCTTGATGACTGCATCAATCCCTATCGCATTGTCCACTGTAAGGTTCATGTACGGCTCCTTTGGTTATGGTTTTCAACATATTTCTCGTATTCCCGAATCTTCTCCGACAAGATTCAAGTTCAAATCCGTATCTAGTGGAAATACCCATAGTGTGGTTGTAGTTCGACCCACGAACAGCAAATTTGTTCGGTGCCTCCCTAAATACATCATAGTTCAGTTTCCCAATAAAATCATCAGTGAACCTTTTTACTTTATTGCTCCGTGAAGAGGTCATTATTGCCTCTGAGACATTAATGACCATCCTCAACAGAATGCAATTATCAAAACTTGTCGGAAACTTGCCCAATAAGTGATCGTCAACATAATCCCTTTCAAAGACATCTCCCAATACCTGCCATATACAATCAGAACGAAGATTTTCAAGATATTCATTGAAATCATCTTCTGAAATCCCCAAAATAGGCTGTGTATCGCGGATATTCTCCAACGTAATTGCAGAATGCTCGCTCTGAAAATATCTGCCGCTTTCTGCAGTTTCATTTTCAGCCGATAACGTAAAACCATCAACGGTCTTATCGTTTCTCCAACCTATTCGGTCAACAAGTACGGTATGTGCCTCTGAAATGGTCATTTACGATGCAGCTTGAACAAATTTAAAGATAGGAGTAGCGTTTGCAGTGCTTTCCCAAGCACCTTGAACTGTGAAAGTACAGGTCAATTCGTACTCGTCAACAATATCCTGAACGTTACCGGCACTTCCAGAAGTATCGGCCACTGAGCGGACAACGTGAACATCATGCCTAAATGGAAGGATAGGGTCGGCCATTGTAGTGAACAGACCTTCGTTGTTTCCAACGCTTCCCTCACCTCTACGGTTTGCCCTTTCGTTCCATGTGGTCATGCCTACAAGGCCTTTCAACCAAGCATAAGCGGTTCCACCTGCCGATGGAGTAAGTTGCTCTTCCTCCACAAAATCGATCATTGGCAACTGGAACTCGGTGTTGTCAGCATTCTGACGACCGTTCGCGGCCAATTTTCTATAATGTGCTGCAATACGTTGGTCACCTACCACATCGTACATACCAGTGTACTTGTTCTTTCTCATGGCAGCTTTGAGATAATCAAAGAAGAAATCTCTATTGGCCAAAAGGTTGTCGAACTGGTCATTGGTGGTTTCATCGAATAACATCAAAGAATCCGTACCTACCTGTGAACGGTTTGTGTTCAACCAAGCTGTAACATAAGTGGATAGGTCAAGGTACATTGACATCAATTTGTTCTTCATTTCGGACTGAAGAATTTCATCATATCCAAAACGGTTGTTGTCGGCCTGCTTGTAAGAAACCTTGAATTTCTGTGTTCTTTGCAAGTAAGTCACTGTTTTACTGAAAGAATCAGGGAATGCAGCAGCAGCGTGATTGTACGCTTTTGCGGTTCCTGAAGCAGTATATACCCTTGTGAACAAATCAACCTTGGTCGGTTGTTCCAAAGACTGCTTCAACTGGTTTAGGTTTCTGAACACATCGTTTTCGGCACCCAAAAGCAATTTTAGCGTTGAGTGGTCGAAATCACGAAATTCAGCAGCCCCCATGATCGAGTTGTTGGCCTTTGTAATAGCCGCCAATAATTGGGTATCAGTTAAATTTGCCATTTTTTTTCAAAAATTAAATTACTATTTATCCCTAACCTAAAAGTTCGGGAGTTTCTTTTGCCGCGTCTCTAAGTAGCGCTTGGGCCTCTTCGCTACCCGCGTGGAAACCTTTTTCCTTTAACTGAGCTTCATATTCCTCCATTGTCTTTGGAAGTCCTTTTGAACCTCCACCACCTCCGGCACCGCCGGAACCTCCACCACGGCCGGTAGGCTTACCTGTCCAACCTCTGGTTTTTACGGATTCTCCGACATAATCTTCAATGCTCAACGGTTTTTCCATTGAGTCCTTTAAAAGATTGCCGTCCTTATAGAGTCCATCTTCCTTGAATTCGATACCTTTCAATATCAAGTTTGCCGCTTCTTCCTTGGTCAGACCAAGTGTTTCTGGAAGTTCCGGGATATACGATTGTGCTTTGAGCACCCTTCGCTCTCCATCTATTGAACTTTTCAGCGTTTCATAAGCGGCATCTTTCTCGGTGATCTTGCCTCTTAGGTTTTCAATGGATGTTTCCAACTCGGTTATTTTCTTGTTGGGTTCCACTTTGGCTTCTTCAAGGACCGAACTCTTGTATTTGGCTATGAAGGATTCACCATCTTTGATGGTTTCTTCAAAACCTACCTTTTCGCTCAAATCCTTTAAAAGCATTTCGCTACCCGCAGTTTTACCTGCATCGTAACGTGTTTTACCATGATTGTCCTTAATGGTTTCGACCTCTTCCTTGGTCAAGAACCTAGCACCTTCCGGTAAATCAATAACCTTATCCTCGGTTTCAATAGCCTCTGTCAGTACCTTGACATCGAGTTTCAGCACTTTGGCCAAATCCTCTATTACCTTTTTGTTCATAATATTGAGTTAGTTTACTCTTTTTTTGAATCTATAACGGATTGAAGGAATGCAACCCTCTTTTCGTTATTCGTATGTTCATCCGTGAACTCAACTTCCAATTCTTTGGCCTTGGCCTCCAATTCAGGTTTTGTCATCTTGTCCAACGGCTTTTCAGTGTCATCCTTCTTGGAGTCATCCTTTTTACCTTCAAGAACATAACGGATTTTGTTCTTTTCCGCATCAATGTTCATGATTTCGGCTTCTTCTTCGGTGATCTTAACGATTTTCTTACCGGTTTTCTCTCCCTTGGGGCCTTTGCCCTCTAAAGGAATCCATTCGCCCCTGTGTTTTTCTTCCACAACATATCTTTTTTGTGGAAATGCTTCAGACTTGCTCATTTTGTAATGATTTACTTTTGATATATTCGGTTAATTTTTCTCTTAATTGCTTTTCATTGCTGAAGATTATCTCTTCATCCATCAATGTGTTTGCCCACTCCCCAAAATACACTTTTTTGAGTTTTTCCTCGTCGGTCAATGGCATTGACATCACTTCCTTAACAGTGGATGTGGGAAATGGCTCAATCCGCATCAATTTCTTTCTTTTGGCCAATTCAATCGGGTCGTCTTGGTACTCTGCATCAAAATATCTCGCTTGCAGGTCCATCTTGGTAAGGTCACTTACGCTTGTTCCGCTTACTTCCCTATACTTGTCCAAAATATCATCAGGCCCCTCGAATACATACCTTCTTCCGTATGTAACGGATGACTCATACCTTTTGTTCCTAAGTATTACTATACCATAGCAATCCAAAAGGAATTTGTGCATCTTGGCAAATGTATAACTCATGTCGCCAAGTCTGTCGTTCACAGGTTGGGCATCCAAAAACCTTCCAGTGGCCGTTTCCCGTTTCCCCCCAACTTCATAGGTCGTTCCCCACATTGCCCTGAACATTTCCTCTCTTTGGCCTTTAATGACCTCTTCATAGAACTTGGCCGTAACAAGGTCGGGGCTTTCAAATCCCATTATCTTATCAAGAATCGGGTCGTCGTTCTGTGGCATCGGCACCACGACTTCATCACTTGGATTGGTTCTGGTCTTATGTCCGGTCCCACCACAAGAAGAACATACAACAGAATCTTCGTACTGAACCGGGTCTGTTCCTTCAATTGGCTTTCCAGGGATTTCACCCTCTCCCTCACACTTGGTACATGACTGTGCATACGACCAATATCTAGGATAAAGATGTGCAAGTTCATGTACGCTCATAATGCTCATTCTCCTGAGTATCATATCGGCATCATCCAATAAATCCTCTATGATGCTTTCAAAAAGGCCTGTGTTATTGTCCTTTTCATCCCCAAGAATAAGAGCAGGGACAAATCCAAAGTAGTTGGATATGTTTGAATCCGCTTGTTCATAGATTTCCTTGGTATCTTTCCCGCTCACCGTTCTTTTTTCCTTGACAAAAATCCTATCGGACTTTTCATCGATGACGCGGTAGTATTTTTTTTCTATGAAAAACCCATTTGGGAATTGGGTGTTGTAATTGGCATCTTTGATGTCACAGAAGGTCTTTAGAAAACTGATTTTGTCCTCTCTCTTTTCGGTGAACTCGAATATAATGGCTTCTACCCTGTTGCCCTTGGCCTCGTACCACAAAATTTCATTGGTCGGGATTACATGGGTCTCAACATTTCCCTCAGTGTCAATATCCACAAAGAGCACACCATTCGGGTCAATGATGTACTCTTTCCTGACTTTCTTTTTCAAGTATTTTTTGATGTCAAGTCCATCGGCAATATTGCTGACGCTATCTTTCAACATCGAAATCTTGTCCTGTGGCAAGTTATAGTTTACGGCACCACCCTTCGCTGTGAATATTTTATCGGTAGGCCTTAAAATGAACGAAAAATTGGATCGGTTGCTCTTGGCCAGTTTTTCCCGAAGGTTCTTTTGGGCCTGTGTTTCATAGGAGTCAAGTTTTTCGAGAAAGTCTATCATGCCACGTCCGGTTACGTGCATATTTCTCTTTTTGGCCATTTTTCTTGCCAACAATATATTTTCAGAGACCCCTGCCTCAATAAGCTCGACTATTCTTTCGTTTGAAAGTTCCATTGACTACAAAACTAACAATTTTTCCTTTCTATTTGACATAATATTATTATAGGGACAAAAAAAAGAAGGGAACCACCCCTTCTTTTTCAGTTTAACGATTAAAAACAGTTTCCATGTGATGGAAAGAGTTACAAAGATATAAATTAAATTGTTTCCCTTGCCTTTGAACCAAGTCCTTTTTTCCTTGGTGGCTTTAAATCAAACCAAATCCGCATCATTATCATATCCCGCCAATCCGGTGAACGCCCAATGTCAGCTTTAATATCAGCCTTGCTCTTGCAGTCCAACTTCCTCATGTTATTGGTCTTGGACTGTATTTGGTAAAGTTCCTGTATTATATGCTGCTGCTGTTCCTTTGAAACCTCTGCGTCAAACCAAAATCCCCCTTCGTTTATCTTTTCGGCAAGTTTGTAAAGACATTGCACCTGAAGGTTTTTGTATTCGGGCATTTCAAATCCCTTTGGAGTCTTTTCTTTTATTGGCCGTGCACCATTGACAAAACCACGTATTCCGGCTCCATCCACTACACCCCCGTTATGGGTCCAGAATACATCATTGGCCATTCTAACCATATACGCCTTAGTTTTGTTTGGCAGTAATATATTTATTGCAGGGGAAAAATATTTTTTCGTAACACCTGTTTTTACCAATTTATCCTTTGGTATCAATATGCTTTCATATTTATCTGAACCATTTACTGCAGTATCATTGTAAAAAGCCTTTTTTTCAGTTATGTCATCCCAATATGCGGTTTTAATTTTATGCTCCTTTCTTGTTTTGTAGAAATGAAGATGTGTTTCAGTAAACCTGTAACCCTCTTCAGTCTCTATGAACCTTTCGTTTTCAAGGTTCCATATTTCCTTAGGTTTTACGTGCTCAATGAAACCATTTTCATCTTTTGAAACAATAACGGTTGACTCAGTAATGTTTTTTGCTTTTACCCAACCATTATTGGTCATTACTTCTGTTTCGGGATCAAGGCAACCAACTCCATCCCCATCAGCTATGCACCTCGTTTTTGGGATTCTGTACTTGACCCGAAAGTTTCTTATTGCGGCTTCAATGTCAGTGGTCTTGCTTATGTCGAATATCTTGACTTCCACAAGTTTCCAACCTCTCCAAACACCTATTATCGCTTTGTCACTACCATAACGCGCCACATCTGCGGTCAAGAAAGTTTTTCCCTCCCGAACATGGTCGTTCTCAAAGATTCCGTCCAATGCATCACGGTCACAAAGCGCATCTGGCGAATCGACATAATTCCAATTTCCCTTAAAAAGCCTTTGATATGCGGATTCTGATTTTTTGCCAAGTTCCTCCAATGAATCGATATAGGCCTGTGGCAAGAAAGGGTTTTCAGTGGCCAATGCCCCAAGATACTTATGCTCTTTTGGAAGTTCGTTTTTTACATCCTTGTCATAGTAATCTATCTTGATCCAGTTCTGGGCAGGGTTACAGGTTATAAAGACTATCGGGGTAATGCCGTATTCAGTGTTCATGTGGCGACCGACCCGTGTACCAATGATAGTTGCACCCATTTCATTTACCTCACCACCTTCTTCAATCCAACCTCCCGTGTACTCGGTAGAACCCAAATCTTGAAACTCTGGATCGGAAGGTTTATGTTTAATCTCCACAAAATTTATGAAACTCCCATTACCGAACTCAATGAAGTTCTTTACAGAATTGAACTTGTAATCCGAAAACCCATATTCCTTGGCCACCTTTGAAAAAGTGACATAGACCGAATCAACAATGTCTTTCAACTCGTTCCTAGCAACGAACCATCTGGTTCCCGGATAATTGATGCACATGAAAAGCAGCCATGAACATCCGACCCATGACTTACCTTAACCACCGCCGGCAGCGCCTCCATAGACGAACCGGCGGTATTCATTTGATGTGAGAATTCGTAATGCCTCTCTTTGTTTTTCGTGGTATTCTACTTTTCCAGACCTGCCAATGCCCTTTACGATGAAATCAAAATCACCGTTCTTGAAGAGTTGGGAGGCAACATCGATTTTTTTTACCGAACCTACGAAATTGGATATTTCGGGATTTATCATTTATTCATTTTTGGGACTTTTTGATATGCTTTTTTACCTGTGTAACGGTGTTTTTTCTTTTTTTCCATCATTGCATGGGCCGATTCTATGACCTCCATAGCTTTTTTCTGTTCATATTCAACCATTACGTCTTTTTTTGCTTTGCTCTTTGCCATGTAGAAACGTGCCACAAACAGCACTATGGCCAAGAGAACCATTATAAAAAGGGCTATTATGATATAAAGGTACACCATTGGAATAAATTTTTGGTTTCACATTTGGTAAATGTACATATTATTGTTAATATTGTTAAGTTTTTAACGATTAAATTATGGAAGCAAACGAATTAAGGTTGGGAAATTATGTTTTTGATGGACTTGGGAATTTAACCGAAGTAACTGCTAAAATGATAGTAGAGCAACATCAATCGGATATAGCATCGTGTATATATTTACAACCAATACCATTAACAGAACAATGGCTTATTGATTTTGGGTTTGAGAAAGTTAATTCGAGCAGTGAACTTCATTTAAAAAAAGGATTTTTTCATTGGTATTCTTCCACTAAATCGATAGTCTTAGAATTTGACAGTGGAATAAATGGAGATTGTTATGACTTTTTTTTAGATGATAATTGCGATAAAGTACACCAACTCCAAAACCTATACTTTTCTCTTACCGGTGAAGAACTCAAAAAATAATGAAATGGATCAATTTGAATTAAAAGAACAATTTTCTGAAGAATTTTTTGAAGAGTTTCAATATGATGTAGAATTTAGAAGCATTTTTGAATCTATGACTAGGGGCTTTACACCTTATGATGCAATAGAGCATTTATGTAGAAGTAAGAAAAATTTATTGGAACATCTAAAAAAATTAACTGAAAACCAACCAACAAGAATAATAGTTTCATCTGAAAAACTTGAAGAAATTAAAAGACAATACAATGGATAGCCTTTACATCATATTGGGTTGGCTTATCGGAATACTTGCTTTCTTTGGGGTAGTGTTCCTTATCATCATACTTAAATCAAAAAAATGAAAACAGTAGAATTTGAAGGGGTAAACGTAAGGATTGCCGAAGATCAAGAGGAATACAATACACTTCCTGCATTCTGGAACCAAAAAGAAGGTAGTCTTACCTATTGTTTTGAACTTTCAGAGGCCGAAATCGAGCATATAAAGGAAACCAAGAAGGTATATTTCAAGCAATTGACTTTTGGACAGCCAATGCAACCAATAAATCCATCGGTTTTTCAAAGGGAACTTATGCCTGTCATCAATAAAAAGAAGGATCAATGAAATACTTAGACGAACTTTCGTTCAAAAGGTCGCTTTCTCGAAGGATAACATGGGTCTTGCACAAACCTACCGAAAAAAGGCTTACCGAAATACCTTCAAAGATTCTTCACGAGCTCATTGAGAACATTGACCAAAAAGTGGATAAAAGGGAACTTATTTACAAGGTTTGGGGGGATCACGACTACTTCATTGGACGTTCGTTCGATGTGCATTTGAGAAAGATACGCCAGTTCTTGAAAGATACCGGTTCGGGATTGGAAATTCCAAGGTCGGTCCAAGGCAAAATAATTTTAGAACAAAAGAGGTAACATGAAATTTACAGAAGATAGATACTTAGGGCAAATACCATTTCCGCAAGGAAAAGATAAAACAAATTGTGTTCTTTACTGTTTGATGAACCTGCATAATACCGATACTTTTTATAAATATAAAAAGGAATCAGTAGGTCATGATTCAAATGAGGAAATAGCAATAATAAACGTGCATGACAAGTTTTGGGTAGAAAACAATAAATTACTGGCATTCTACCCAATTCTGACCAATGCAGGTAATATTTGTGATACGGTTACTTTAGGACAGTTCAAATCATGCCTAGAGTTTTGGAATTATGAATATCATTCAAGTGGAAAAGTTTTTGTTCCACTTCATATTACTGTAAAAAGCAAAAGAAATCTTTTTGGAAGGCACAGAATATTGGTTTTATTTGATGGAGGTTCAAATTTTATTCTATGTGATCCAAGAATTGAAAATTTTGTGTTCTTAAAAAGCGAAAATGAACTTTTGGCCTATTATGATATTTTAGATGTAGAATTGGTTGGAATGCCAACCCCAGAAGGATGGAACGTTATATATTTCAACAAAAAGTATTTTAAACACATCCCTTTGGGATTTTTAGATAACGAATAGCATATCCAGAAGCGGCCCAATGAAGTATATTCGGTTAGCTAGGGCCTATTGGAGTGTTATATTGGATGGTTGCCCCGCTGTGAAGTGGGGCTTTTTCTTTACCAAAAAACCATTATAATGGTCATGACAATACCATAGGGAACGGCCAATGCCAAAACTCCGACCAATATCCCTATCCAAATGTAATACAATGCTCTTTTCATATAATAAATTATTTTATCAGTTTTTCGATTATTTTTTCTAGTACGGCAACAACTATTGAATTACCCGCCTGCTTATAGGTTTGGGTTGCGCTGCAAACTATCTTCTTCAGGGGATAAATTTTCCGATTTTGAAAAATATGAATGATACATCATTGCAAATGCCAATATTTTCACGTCAGTTTTCTCAAAAAGAGGATAAGACCTAATAATTTCTTCGGTTATATCGCATAATGCACTCAGCAACATATCTGGAAGGTTATCAAGTTCATCGGCTGCAATTACCACTTTTGGTTTAGGCTTAAAATCCTTGTGATATACAATCTTATCATTCATTCCCAGCTCCTTTTTCAATGCTTTCACGGCACATCTGGCCCTTTCCAATTCATTCTTGGCCGGTTCCTTCTTCAGCCTTTCGAGTTCCTTCTCCAAAACGCCATTCCTTTTCATCAAAATCATGACCTGTTGCCTTGACTCAATCAAACTTTCGGCCAATGAAGCATTCTCCCTGACCAATGCATCCAACGAACGTCTTTTCCAAAATAATCCCATAATAAAACTGTTTTTAAGTTAATTTTAGTATGCCTCACATGATTCTGAACAACCGTCCAATTTCCATGTTTTAGCAATTTTGTTTATTTTTTTGTCTGGATATTTTGATATTTGAATAATATCCTCTGGACTTAAATTCCCTCTATAAAAATTATACGGAGGGTCAAGTTTTGATTGGCTCTCCCTTCTTGGGATTTGACCATGTTTATCTGTAGTGTTTTTCCACCAATCAAAAGACTCCGGAACCCTTCTAGCCCTTCTACAAAGCCTCAATAAATCCTTTTTCCAACAATTATCACAATTACCATCATCTGCATCGATGTCAAGATCAAAATTATTTTGGTTCCACCAAGATTCAACTTGTAGCTTTGTAGTTGGATTATCTGAAACCAAAACATAAAGTATCTTCTTTTTTCTGAAATTATCATTAACCCTATCAATCTCGTCAGTTCGTATTCCAATAGCCTTGTAAAAAGTGTTGGCTTTCCATCCCAGTGATTTTAAATATGACTCTATTGCTTTTCTTTTCAATTGGTCTGAGCAAAAAGGAGCATTTGTCGTAGGTATTCCCAAAACAGAACACATTTCTTCAAAAGGCTCTCCATTTCTGCTTGCCGATTGAAAATCTACAACTTTGTGCTTTACCGACCATCCTTTTCTTGAATATGGGATTCCGTTTTCATCTTTATGCTTAGCCTCTACCCATACAATATCCAAATCCCATTCATCAGCACATTGCTTCACAAATCTCAACGTACCTTCAGATTCTTTTCCTGTGTTGGCAAATACAATCTTGACATCAAAATTAGATATGTGCTCCCATTCGTTGAGCATCCAATACATCATGTAAGCGGAAGTTCTGCCGCCAGAAAAACTTATTAAAAGACGTTCCTTCATATTTTAGTGTTAAGTATCTATTTTAATCGAATTCAATATGTTCTCCGCAAACTCAATGTCAAGGCCACTGTACTCATTGGCCAAGTAGAAATCACCCTCCCTCATTTCATCAAAGGAAACACAAAAACCAATGTTCGGGTAAATCCTTATGGCCCGGACCGTGACAATGGCGTGCTCATAAACAGAATAGGAAGCATTGTTCACACAGACCGATTCCCCGACCCTGCAAACCACCCTATCCCCTTTTCTGAACACGTTTTTCATAATCTAAATTTTAAAAATTGGAGTGGGTGGGATTTGATACCCACACCGTCTTTTCGCAAATGGGAATTATTTAACTGCTAGCACCCATAAGGACGGGCTACGAACACCGCTTCTCTTTGGCCACCACTCCAATAAACCAATCCCCGACCCGGTTACAACCCCGCTCAACCGAGGCAGCGCCGAGGACATCCCTTTTATTACTTCAACGCGTCAGCGTTCGATTTTTTTTCAGCACCCTTCCCCAACTCAAAACCCAACAAAAATGCCTTTGCCCAAGTCGGAACTATCCTCCTAACACCCCTCTTGCCACCATAGCACAACTGCTTCCTTACAGTGTGATAGCTCAACCCTATCAAATCCGCAAACTGCTTCTGCGTTATCCCAATCTCACGCAACCTCTCCTTGAAATCATCACTCATTTTCTAAAAATTACAACCATAGTATCATGTTTCGGTGTGGAATTTTTAACAAACTCCCCTTTCGTGTTCTCTCCTAAAAATTTCACCCTTCCCTTTAAAAACCTAACTTCTGCATTTGGAAGAATCAATTCGTGGAACTGCTTTGTGCTTGTGCTTACCGGAAGAACCATCACAACCGTTTTGCCCTTTTTCCATTCAATCACCGCCTTTTCGATAAATTTTGGCTTATTTACCCTGTCGTAAGGAGGGTTTACAAAATTAACAGAACCCCATTCAACTTCAAGACCGTCCCACTCACTTATATCATGTTTATATGGACATGGGTCAAAATCAAACCCGAACTCAGCATTAAGCTCATCATACAGCCATTCTGGGGTAGCCCAATCATTGCTGTTATCCAAACCATCCCTGTTTTTTGCCATATTCTTGTACTTTGTTGGTAAAAATACTACATTTCACACCGCTAATATAATACTTTGTTGGCAATATTGGTACAGTTACTTCACTTTTTTTCATCCACCAAAAAAAATTTTGTGCGTGGGGGAATAGGTCGCTCGTCCTGGTGCCTTGGGGGGTGTAGGGGGGTGCCCTTTGCTTTAGCTATGCCGTGGGGTATGCCGTGGCATCATACCAGACGGGACCACATCACTATTAACTGGTATTGATCAACACGGTAACCCTAGAAATAGCCTACATAGTACGCTGTTTGATTGGCTATACGATTGAATGAGTTAACACTATTGCTTCAGCCGGTTCTGTTGTTCCTGTTGGGTTACAAGGTCCATGATAACATTTAATTGTTCAGAAGTAGCAGAAGATAAATCTATGGTTCCGGCCTTGCTTTTATTATCCGCATCGTAGAAGTTAATATGCTTGGAAATCATATCAATGGCCTTGAGTTTATCCACTAACTTAACCTTTGTACTAACCTCTTTAACTAGCTTCCTATCACTGTTTAAATAGGTCTTTTCGTTTGTTTCTATTGATGCTATACACCTCTTAATGTCCGGGGGCAGCTCCCTAAGTTCTTCGTGGCTCAGGCCAATGAAGGCGGTAACATCAGAGTAAGCAAAAGAAAGAAGCTCCCTAAGGATATGCACTTGATCAACATTTGTTTCCTGTTTTAATATCGCTTGCCTTTTTTTTAGGTACAATTTGACTCTTTCCCTGTTCATTGCCTCGCTTCCCCATGTTTTGGCAGATTGGTAACTTATACCGGGCTTAGCCTTTAAAACCGCCTGGACTTGATTAAAACCATTCGTTAGATACCCATCAATGAAGGCCTTTTCCACATCCGTGGCCTCAAATTCAACCAGTTTCGCAGCGTTCAACTCGTTTTTTTCTCTTTCAATATCCTTGTTATCCCTCATGTTTAATGGTTTTTGCTTGTTTTTTGTGAATTTATTTTTACGAAAATCTTTAAAACTTACTTTAATTTAACATAATTCGATTAATTGAGAAAAATTGAAAACCGGTTAAAATTGAAAATTTGGGTTGATTTCTTTTTTTTGTTTTCTCTTTGTACTCTCTTAGATGTTTTCTTTTGTTTGCGCCCTTTTCACGGGGCGAAACCTTTTGGAAAGCATCTACCATTCAAACCGGCTAAAACGCTTTAAAACCCTTGTTTCTTATCGTCCTGAAGCGTGTTAGAAGCCTCTTTAATTCATTGGTAAAGGTAACAAAACGGATTTGTTAATTTTTTTCAATTGTTAATTTATTATGTCAAATAGGATTGTATTTAATTGATTTTAAGCAATTTATAATATTATTGATTGAATCGATTTATCATCAAATGTTAAAACTTTCTTAAATTATGCCTTTTTATTTGGATTGTATAGAAAGTATTCTTTATATTTACAACAAGTTTAACAGATAAAACAAAACACCATGAAAACTTTAAGAACAAATTTACAGAAACTAGGAAACAGATTATTTTGGTTAGGCGTTGCCTCCTTCGCTTATTGGGTTGTTGCCTTTGGTTTTATTCAGGGGATTTTTTAATCACGGGCCCAAAGGTTAACTGAAGAGTCCTAAATGGACGAAACGCCATCCCCTAGGCGTCTTAACCAAGAATAAAAACACCATGAAAAACAATAGAATACAGAATTTAAAAGAGCCTACGGCCTTATTTATCATTAAAAGGCTTAGCGAAGGTTTTACCGAAAAAGAGATAGCCGAAGAACTCAAATCAATTGATATGAAACCGTCTTCAATCGTTTCCGTAGAGCTTTATATAAAGGTTCTTAGAAAGCGGAATAACTGCAAAACAACCTTCCAGTTAATGTATTTGATTGGTAAGGGAATGAAACTAACCATAAACATTTAAATTATAATATCATGAAAAATCTAAAATTCAAATTCGACTCAACTACGATAGGGATGTTATTTGTCATTCTTGTTATTGTTCCTCTTCTTGTTTCTTTGGCTTTCGCCATTTTCACGGGCCGAGTTGACACCGATTTATTGTAAAACCCTTAAAACCTATTAAAATGCAAACAATCTATTTAAATATGAAATCTTCCCATGGCGTTGAAACTGTTGACGAGTTTACAAGGGAAAACGGGCAAAGTCCAAAAGAGTTTAGAAAATACGTTAACCAAATGGTTAAAGAATACCACATTTCAGGAATGAATGTATATAAATCAAGTCGTTGCACAAAAGATTGGGCAGCGTAAAAACCTCCCTCCGCTTTAGGCGTTCCATTCGATCGAGAGAGGGAACAAAAATTATTAACGATTAAAACACCTAAATTATGACACTTTTAAAAACAAATTCAAACAAGTACAAAGCAAATTTTAAAAAGTTTGCAACGTTGGAAATTCAAAATTACACAGAATTGAAAAATATTGATCAATTTTTGGTCCGTTTCGATCACGAGTACAATTTTGAAAACAATAAAAAACGCTACCCTAATCTACAAAATCGTATTTCTCAATGGTTACAAGGGTTACCTTCTGGCTTTAGTTTTTGTTATAGTCATGAAATGTTAGAGTTTGCTTGTTTGGTCCATGAATTGCCAAAAATACCCGTCGAAAAAGAAAGGGCAATTATCGATAATTTTTACAACCATTGCGCTTTTATGCTTCTTAAGCTAGCAAGCAAGGATATTATTAACCAACTTTATTAACAGAACCATGAAAACAGTAAAGCAAGTAAAGTTTATACACAATCCAAGAACCGGACAATTTACATTTTTTGAAGGTCAAGCGCTAAAATAGTTCCAAACGTTGGTAACCATTCCTAAAGGAACTAGGGTGACCAATAGAACGGCATTAGGAATCGATAAAAATTATCACTTTGTAGATGACCTATCAAATATTGATAGGTATTACCACCATGATTTGACGTATCACGGGGCAAACGTTCCTAAAAAATTCATAACAGATTAAAAAGCGGTGTTTTGCTCCCTGAAATGGTTGTTTACCTTAGTAGGGGAGTTTTTTTAACACGGGCCGAAAACTCAACTAAAAACCTTAAAAAATCAATATAAACACTTTTAAAAAACAGTTTACACGATGAAAACAAAAGAATTTTTCCCGCAAATGCACCTAGCGTGCTCAAACGATGATCTAAGACCTGTAATGTCTTACGTTTATATCACAAAAGACCATTCAGTTGCGACCAACGCCCACATAATAGCAATTGCTGAGACAAAAAACTTATTCGATGATGATTTTATAAATATCATCCCCGATGACGGTTTTTACATCCACAAAGACGATTGGAAAAAAATTTGTCAATGTGATTGCGTTTTAGTCGAATCTGAAAAGGTTGTGGAGTTGGTCCACAATAGGAAACGCAACGAATTGATAAAAATCGAATTGGTTGAAAACGTTGGAAAGTTCCCTAATTGGAAGGCCGTAATACCACGACCAGACAAAGAAAAAATACCCTTTAACACCTTTGGGTTGAACGGTGAATTTTTGGCAACCGTTCAAAAAATCATATCAAAAAATGATTCCTTGGTAATTGAGACGTTTACAAAAAATAGCGGTTTTTTGGTCAAGTCTTGGAACAGTGACGCAAAAACAATGGGGTTGATAATGCCGTGTAAAATAGAAGAGGATCAAAAAATTGAAATACCCAATATTTAAAAAAATTAGGTTGGTTGGGTCCCGCCTGAAATGTAAAGAGTAGGGCGGGCAACCATCTATAAAAAATAACGATAAAAAACCGAGTTATGGAATTACCTAAATCATTATGGGCCAATCTTCCCGCTTTTGGGCAGCTTTATTTAAAGCCGGTTCTTTTCAACATTGGCCAAAATACCGAAAAACTGACGGACTTTTTCCACTTTATCATAAATGAAGCGGAAACAACCGACAACGAAGCGCGTAAATTATGCCTTGAAACCGTGGGCAGATACATTTATGAAGAGATTACAAAACGGACTTTTGAGACAAACCAATTTAAAATTTACTGAAATGGACCAAGAATACGACTACATAAAAAAGTTCCTTGATTACTTGGATTTTCAAACTGATATGAGCATTGAACTTAATAATGTGGATTATTCAGCATTGGCCGAATTGAGTTCTAAAAAACTCTTCAGCAATTAAATCCGGACCAATGAAAAAGCCACGTAAAAAAGGGATAAAATACCAAGACATCCCAAAGGAAAAAAAAGATGCTGTTTGGTATCACTTCCATAAAAAACACAACAACACCGTTATAGCGATAAGCAATGAACACGGGTTAAGTGAGCACCATATTAGCCGAATAATTAACGAACATAAACCGTAAAAAATGGCGAGAAGAAAAAGATTTAATAGTGAAAAAGCAGCCCTTTCATTTGCAAAAAAAGTTAATGGTAAAGTAAATGATTGCAGAGCTATAAAGGGGGCAAAAAGTCCTTTTACCGTTACATATCAACCAAGCAAAAAAACAAAAAACCACGCAGAAGATAAATTACATAAATCTGATTGGGCACCCGAAGAAGGAAGAGATTTTGGCTATCCCAATGAATATTGGAAATAAAAAACCACTATATGGAAATGATTTCAATCAAATCCATAAAAAATGAAAAATCTAAAAAAGTATTGGGATCTTGTTTTGTCTCTTCTCGCTTTCATCATTGGCCTGACGTGCCTAATCAAAGAAATTATTAACCTTTTAAATAACTAGAAATGTATTCAAGTAAATACAGCAAAGAAGAACTGATTAACGACGATTCTAAGCTAAAAGAAGTTGAAAAAAACAACAACGCTTACGTGAAAATGCTAAACAACCCAGAGTATATAAAAGCAATGGGTTATAAAAAATAAACCATGGACGAACTGCTGATAAAAGAAGTAAAAGTACCTCAAATGAGGGTAATAAACGGACGTTGGACCTCTGGTTTCAATTCCTACGAAGAAATGACCACGCACGAAAAATTGGCTTTTGAGGCCATGTTGAACGAAGCAAAGAACAATCAATTCCATTAATTATGAAATACAAAGGCCCTCTTTTTGGGAAAATAGGAAAATCATATTTTCCTTTAATCGAAACAAGCGAAGATTTTGACAAATTAAAGGAAAAAAATGAGTCATTGCTAGATGCAATAGAATATGCTCAAAATGTATTAAGCACATACAAAAGTAACAGAGCGTTTAAAGCTTGGAAAAAACTGGAAAAAGCAAAATCAGATGTACCTGCATAAAAAATCACTTTTGATAAAAAACCTTAGAAGGGTAAAAAACCACTTGGCCGAACTACGGAAAAAAGCCCAAGAAGAGGTAAAAAACATCATTGATAACGAAGAAATCACCGTAGAACAGCACGATTCCGAAAATTTGGAAATCTTCAAAAAGGCCTATGTAAAGGTATTGCAGGAAGAAATTGATTTTTGGAAAAAATAAAATTGCAAAAAAAGAAAAGAATCATTAATATTGAATAACGATTAAAAAAAACAGCTACCATGAAATTTCCAACTACTGTAAAAAAGTACAGAATCACTGATTATTCGCAATTGAGCGATAACGATTTATTGAAGCAACTGCAATATTTCATAGATAAGGCAGAAAAAATTGGAGATAAAAAATATGATCACAAAAGCATTAAATTGTTCTTCTCCCTATTTTTAAACTTCAATAGCCTGACAGAAGAGTTTTTCAAAAGAAATCCAGAGTTAAAAAACAACATTGATTTTGAAGGAGAAATCGAAAAAATCTTCGAGGCTAACGGAATTGTAAAAAATAAAAATTAAAACCATAAAAAATGAGTAACGTTACAACCACAAAAAAAGGTGTTCAGGAATTATTGTCCTCTCCCAGTGTTCAAGAAAAACTAAAGCAAATATTGGGCAAAAATGCAGCGACTTTCGCCACTTCCGTTGTCCAGATAACACAGAGCAATGGAATGTTGGCCACTGCCGAGCCAAATTCAATAGTAGGTGCTGCAATGACGGCAGCGACTTTAAACCTGCCATTGAACAACAATTTGGGATATGCCTATATAATTCCATACAACACAAAAAACAAAGATGGGAGTTGGTCTGTCAAAGCTCAATTCCAAATCGGGTATAAAGGTTTCATTCAATTGGCAATGAGATCGGGGCAGTTCAAAACAATACACTGTACTTCCGTAAAAAAAGGGGAAATAGCCTCTAGGGACAGATTGACCGGTGCTATTGAGTTTTCTTGGATAGAAGATGACAAAGTTCGTGAAAAAACAGAAAGTGCCGGATATGTCGCCTATTTCAAATTAATCAATGGATTTGAAGCAACTTTCTTTATGTCTATTGACGAGTTGAACAGTCACGGTTCGAAATTCAGTAAAACGTTCGGTAAAAACAACAGTCTTTGGAAAACTGATTTTGACTCCATGGCCTCAAAAACCGTATTGAAACTTTTGATTTCAAAATATGCGCCATTGAGTGTTGAAATGCAGACAGCAGTCCAAACGGATCAAGCATCTTTTAATGATGTTGAAGATACAGAGGATATTTCCTATGTTGACAACGAAGATGTAAAGGTTGATCCACAGGCTGAAAGAGATCGTGAATTTGTCTCAATGATAGAGACTTTGGATGATGTTGAGATTGCACGGGCCAACATTCCGGAAAGCAACAAAGTGCTCCATGCCGAAATCGACCTTAAAGAACAAATGATAAAAAACAAAAAATAATGAAAACAATAAAACATAATGGTGATTTAACAATCACTACAGAGAATCAAGGTAAATATAAAAACCTCAAGGAAGTATCAGGTTCCATCTACGTGAGGGAGAACGCCACATTGGAT
>OBIY01000169.1_pt1 | contig 28937 bp, 29 predicted proteins | sample 1519841 | NCBI WGS metagenome assembly OBIY01 (sample SAMN03019774, study PRJEB22545) | beach sand metagenome | biome: beach; feature: sea beach; material: beach sand | place: USA: Municipal Pensacola Beach, FL | collected 2010-07-30 | depth 30-40 cm m
ACAGGCCTCCACTTGATCGAAGAGGGTGGTAGCCAGGGTTTGCCCGTCTGGAGCCGGCATGTGGGAAACCCAGTATTAGAAAGTAATCTGACGCGAAGAATTGACTTTGCTTTATTTATGGTCGCCGCTCTCGAAAACGACGCACTGATCCATGAAGCGCCTGCAATTGTTGGGTGCCAAACGCCTTCTGCAATCGCACACACAGTTAAAAATAGCGATAACACGTCACCATGATTCACTCAAACCGCTAAAAGCGCCGCTCATTCCTCGCCTGACTTTTGTTATGGGGGGTGTGGAGCCATCATCAACCACGCTATCATCATTGGCTGATAGCAGCCAAAAATCATCACATACCTTGGAGGTTGTATGCACATCATTCGCTACTGTTTTTTACCCCTTTTTTTGACAGGGCTCTTTGGCTTTGCATCCGCTCAGGCAGATGTTGACCCAGTCTTTGATCAGGTCCATCTGACTGTGAGTGCGCAAGAAGAAGTAGACAATAATATTCTGGTTGCACTGCTGTCTGTCTTTGCAGAAGACAAAGATGCCAAAGCGGCCGCGTCCACAGTGAATGAAAAGACGGCCTGGGCACTGGCAGAGGCGGCCAAAATAAAACCAGTTAAAACACAAACGCTGAACTACCGCACCAGCCCCATCTACAAGAACCAAAAAGTCACGGGGTGGCGCGTGCAGCAGTCAATTCGTCTAGAATCTGAAGATACAGCCATGCTGAGTGAGCTGATTGGCACGTTGCAAGAATCGCTAGTACTACAGTCGATTAATTATCAGATTTCTCATGCCGAGTATCAGAAAGCAGAAGAGCTGCTGATCCAAAAAGCACTGGCCACATTTCAGGCGCGTGCGAAGATCGTTGCAGAAGCGCTTGGTGCAAAGCAGTTCAGGCTGCTGCAGATCAGCATCAATCATGCCGGGGCACCTCCTGTCTATCCCAGCCGCATGCAGGCGTCTGAAGCGTTTGCCGATAAAGCGGTAGCAACACCCTCGTTTCAAAAAGGTGTTCAGACCGTCAGTTTGAGTGTGAGTGGATCCATTCAATTGGAGAGATAACCAGACAACGGCCGTAGTTGGCGCTTACTCGCCGGGGGATTGGTCCAGCTTTTTATAAAGGTAAGATCTGGAAATCCCCAGTTCTTCGGAGACCCGTTTTTTATTCCCATCATAGCGCTTCATGGCATCCTGAATCAGTTCCGATTCCACAAGCTCCAAGCGCTCTTTTAAGGTTTTTGCGCTGTCAACATCTATGCCCTTTGCCGAAAGAACCCCATTCGACCGGCCTTCTGCCCCCACACGCGTCGCTTTTGGAAGGCCATTCTGCTGCAAACCCAGTTCCGGGCGAAAAGCATCAACCGTGAGCTCATTGCCTTCACAAAAAATACACGCCCGCTCCAACTCATTCAGGAGTTGACGGACATTACCTGGCCAAGGTTGCTCTTGCAAGTAGCTGTATACACTGGGATTAATCTGATAAATAGTCCGCCCCAGCCGTGTACTGGATTTGGAAATGTAGTGCTCCACCAGTTCGGGTATATCCTCAAGCCTCTCTTTAAGAGGAGGAAGATGGATAATCACACTACTGACACGGTAATAAAGGTCCAAACGGAAATCATTCTCTTCAATCAGTTGCCCAAGATCCCGGTTGGTTGCCGAAACCAGACGAAAATCGGAATAGAGTTCGCGATCCCCTCCAACGTGTTCAAACACACCGTCCTGCAAGACTCTTAATAATTTGACCTGCACATCCATGGGCATATCCCCAATTTCATCCAGAAACAGGGTGCTTTTATCCGCCAGCTCGAATTTACCTTTCCGGCCTTTTTTCTGAGCACCGGTAAAAGCACCAGCCTCATAGCCAAACAGTTCACTTTCGACGAGGGTAGACGGTAATGCAGCAGCGTTCACGGTCACCATTTTGTGGTGGTGACGGCGGCTGAGCTGATGGATGGCCTGAGCAACCATTTCTTTGCCTGTACCACTTTCGCCCAATAACAAGACAGGCACATCCAGTTTCGCAACCTTTTTAATATCTTCTTTCAGTTGCTGCATGCAGTCACTACTGCCCACTATGCTGTCAAGATGAACCTCATCTCCCCGCAAACTGGTAATCTCTTTCTTGTACAGCTCGATCTGGTCTTTCAGCTTACTGAGTTCGTGGCTCATCTTCTGAACAGCTTCAGGCCCACGAAACATGATCCGGCCATATGCCCCGATGGTGTCGTTTTCATTTTTAACCGGAAAACGGCTCACAATGCGGATGGTGCCCATAAGGTCCTGCAATTGGCCTACTTCGGATTTTCCCGTTTCCAGCACTCGGTGTATTTTTGAATTTGGCAAAATGTCTGTGATCTGCCGCCCCAGCGCTTCCCCTCGGGTTAACCCCAAGGAGTCCTCATGCACTTTACTCATGTAAAGCAATTTGCCTTCCCGGTTAACCACAATCATGCCGTCAAACGGGCTGTCGAACATCTTATCGAGGATCTCCAGAGAAAAGTCTACACAGGTTACAAACTCCATAAAGGAGCTGGTTTTTTCAATCTCACTGATCAAAAAAACAGTGATCTCAGGAAGCTCCCAAACTAAACAAAGGTACTCATCGTCATCAATGTTCATTGGCATTAAGCGCCTGAGGCAAGCTTCTGAACGCCACTCTTTGTCAGCGACTTGTTCCTGTAGCCTTAGCTCACAACCAATGCCTGTACAGTACGTCACTGTACCCGCTTCATTAATAACAATAATTCCAAGAATATCTTTATTATCCACAACCACGACATCTGTTCTGGGGGAGAGGCTCAATGATATCCTTAAAAAGTGTATTCAACAAATACACTGTGTTTTCATGAGAGACTCTTTTATCATTCTGAGGATTCCGAAATTTTTACAAAAAAGAAATAAATCACAATAAAAACAATAAATTAATAAAATTTCTTATTCTTGGCACGGGTGTTGCTCTTATATATGGCACAACAATAAGACCAAGGGGATGGTGGAAAACACTGCTTAGGTTTCATAGCTAAACAGCAGCATAGCTGTAATACGATGTTGGGGGACGTCTGCTGTGAAACCACATTAAGCGGCTTGGAGCCGGACACAATGTGTCTGGCTATTTTTTTGCGCAAAACATTGCCCGAGCACCTCTACTCAAGCTTGCCAGAGCATTGATCAACGCGTTAACTTTGTGTTCTCAGCAACAGCTTGAACCTATAAAAACAATAACCTGCCTTAAAAACAATCATACTCGAAGCACCGCACAGGCCACCACTGGCCCGGGAGGACAATATGTCTGAAATCAAAGGAACCATTGCTGTCACCGGCGCAAGCCGGGGGATCGGCTCAGCGATTGTACGAAACCTTGCTTCACGCGGTTACCAGGTTGCTTGCATGAGCCGCAAGGGCCAAGGTATTGAGGACATGACACCATCACCTCAGATTACGGAGCAGTTAAAAAACTACGCATGTGACGTAACCGAAGAACAATCCATCATCAACGCACTGCGCGCTGTACGGGCCGACAGTGAAAAACTCGTTGGCCTAGTCAACAATGCTGGCATTTATATTCCCGGACGCAGCGCACACTACACAACCGAAAAATTTCGCCAGGTTTTTCACACCAATGTAGAAGCCGTATTTAGCGCATGCCGGGAAATATATCCTTACTTAAAAACCGAGGGAGGTGGGACGATTGTAAATATTGGGTCATTTTACGACCGTCTGGCCGTTGCCTATAACACAGCCTATGCAGCATCCAAAGCAGCGGTTGGCAGCCTGACCCGCTCCCTGGCGGCTGAGTGGGCATCCGACCATATCCGTGTGCTGAATGTTGCACCGGGCTATATCGCAACCGACTTGAACAAGAAGGAGCGCGAAACCGAAGCCTTCATGACGTATTTAAAAACCAACATTCCCGTTGGACGTGCGGGAGATCCGGATGAAGTCGCCCAACTGGTTGGAACACTTTTTGATGACAACATTGGTTTTTTGACCGGTGAAACGCTCTACATCGACGGGGCCCAGGGGACCAAGCTCGCCTAATAACAATCGAAGAGGCTTTCATGCGTTTACTCCACAACCTTGATTCCACCCTGACGTTGAGCGAAGAAGAACGCTTGTTTCTTGAGAGTGTCAGCAAACTTGCAGAAAATAAACTCTACCCAAATGCCGACAAAATCGACAGAACTGGTGCTTTTCCCTGGGACAATATACGTGCAATCAATGAACTTGGCTTAAACGCCATGTTTATACCGGAAGCGTACGGGGGAGCACCGCTTTCTTACACTGCTTACCTGAAATGTGTCCACGAAATTTCAAAAGCCTGCGCAGCGACTGGCATCATCTGGGCAACGAATTTTCACGCGATGAAACCCCTGATTGCCTTTGGCACTGAGGTGCAAAAAGAACAGTTTCTGCCGCGCATTGCCGAAGGTGGCTTGGCTTCGTTATGTATTACCGAACCGGATGCCGGTTCTGATGCGACGGGCATGAAAACCCACTTTCAAGCAGATGGTCATCATGTCATCGTCAATGGCGGTAAAACATTCATCACCAGCGGAGATGTCGCAGACCTGTACCTGATTTTTGGCAAATGGTCCGACATTAAAGACCCTCGTGGGGCCATTTCAGTACTGATACTGGAAAAGGACACACCCGGGCTCAGCATTGTAGGCACTGAAGAAAAAATGGGGATCCGCGCCTCCAGTACCGCGAGTCTTCGGTTCGAAAACTGCCGCGTTCCCCGGTCACATCTTCTTGGCAAGCCCGGGGATGGCCTGGAAATTTTATTTGCTTCGCTCAATGGGTCCCGGCCCAGTATTGCCGCACACGCTCTGGGTATTGCCCGTGCCGCTTTTGAAGACAGTGTTCACTACATTAACGAACGACAGCAGTCTGGCAAGAAGATCATCGAATTCCAGGGTATTCAGTTTTTACTGGCGGATTTAGCCGCGGAACTGACCCTTTGTGAATCCTGGTTATGGCATGTCGCCCGACTGGTCGATCAAGGGGTCGAAGATATCAGCCTTGAGGCATCCTTGCTGAAGATGCGTGCTTCCGATTTAGCCATGCGCATGACAACTGACGCTGTTCAGCTCCACGGCGGTTATGGTTTTTGCCGGGGCCTGCGCGTGGAGCGACTCATGCGTGATGCTAAAATCACGCAAATCTGGGAAGGGACCAATCAAGTTCACCGCCAACTACTGGGGCGAAGTTTTCTGCAAAAATAAGGAGTTACACTACCATGTCGATAAAAGAGCAGCTGTTAGCACAGATGTCATTGCCTGTTATTGCCGCCCCCATGTTCATTGTGTCTGGAGAGGCATTGGTCATTGCCAGCTGCAAGGAAGGCATTCTCGGAACGTTTCCGGCGTTGAGTGCCCGCACCAGTCAAGCTCTGGATGAAATGCTGACTCACATTCGCACCGAGTTAGCCACTTATAAAGCGGCGCACCCGAGCAAACCCGTGGCTCCATTCGGGACGAATTTAATCCTCCACTCCAGCAACCCACGAGCCGAGGAAGACCTTCAACGAGTGATTGAGCACCAAGTTCCGGTCGTCATTGCCAGTGTGGGCAACCCCGCCCCGGTTGTTGAACCGATCCATGCCTACGGCGGCATTGTCTTTGCGGATGTGTCCACAGTTAAACATGCCCGTTATGCGGTTGAAGCAGGCGTGGATGGATTGATTCTTCTCTGCGCCGGCTGCGGTGGACACACAGGTTGGCTGAACCCTTTTGCTTTCGTCCGGGAGGTCAGAGAGTTTTGGGATGGACCTCTGGTATTAGCCGGCAGCATTGGTCACGGGGCCAGTGTCCGGGCGGCAGAAGTTCTGGGAGCGGACTTCGTTTATATGGGCAGCCGTTTACTCGCCAGCGACGAAAGCAATGCAGCTCTGGAATATAAAGCAATGGTGGTTGATTGCCATGGCGATGATATTGTCACAACGGACAAAATCACCGGCATGCGTGCTAACTTTATGCGCCCCAGCCTGGAGAAGGCCGGGCACCAAGTCGACAAATTCAACAACCTACTCGACACGCATAAGCGCGAGTTTGATTTAAAACACATTGCTGGTGAGCAGGAAGCCAAGCCCTGGAAAGACATTTGGTGTTGTGGCCACGGAGCTAACGAGGTTCACGCAACAGAAAGCGTACATCACATCGTCGCCACCTTAAAGACCCAGTATGAAGAAGCCTGCCAACGCGAGACGCATCTATCAAACTAACGCGCACCGGGCCACGGACCGGGAGAAATATCCGGGAGTTCAACCTCCTCACGCTCGGTTTTGTATACAACAAACCCTCTGGCCAGGTAATTTTGAATCGCAGCAGGACTGTCCAGTGAACACGTATGCAGCCATACCCGCTCGGCACCCTGTTGCCAGGATTGTTCGATTGCCCGGGATAACAGGTCTCTACCCAACCCCCTGCCGATCAATTGTGGCAGTAAGCCAAAGTAGGTAATTTCAACGTCACCGGACTGGTCATCCAGTTCGAAATACCCGGCCGGCACCCCTTCCCAGTACGCCACCCAGGTTTGGTGTTCTGGCCGGTTTAAGCATTCCAGCCAGTCATCGTAGGTCCAACTTAAACGATCAACCCAAAACCAGTCGCCCCCCACAGCGGTATACAAAAAACGGTTAAATTCCGGGAATGCAACATGAAGTTGTCGGAGCACTAACCCCGCTACAGGCGTGACAGGTGACCACTCATCCGCCTTCTTGATTTCTAAATATGTAATTTCAACGTTTTTTTTCATCGACATCAACGAAAGGTATTCAGCCATATAAGAATGGTGGCATACTGGGACTGTAAAAAATATACTTTTACCCACAGCTTTAGTGTGTTTCGGGAAAGTTTCCTTTTACGCTAACTAACAATAAATCAAAAACTTACATCAAAGGGCCTCTTCCGTACCACTTCAATCTCAGACAGCGCTATGCAATGACATTCCCGTCACTTTACAGGCATAGCATGGCGGCTCAGGCAAAGCCTTTGATCACGTAATTAGGAGGAAGTTAACGGATGTTCAACAAAACAATTCGAATCGGTGGTGCCTCCGGCGCTTGGGGAGACTCACAGGAAGGACCCGCACAGCTTGTCCACAAAGGCGATATCGATTACCTGGTTTTCGATTATTTAGCCGAGATCACCATGTCAATTCTGGCAAAAGCCTACGCAAAATCTGATCAGCTGGGTTACGCCACAGACTTTGTGACTTCTGCGATGAAACCCCTGATCAAAGATATCGCAAAGAAAAAGATTAAAGTCATTGCCAACGCGGGGGGCGTAAACCTTAAAGCCTGCCAGGCCGCCCTGCAAAAAGTCGCTGACGAAGCCGGTGTTACACTGCGTGTCGGGATTATTGAAGGAGACAACCTGCTTGATCGCGCCGATGAATTCCGGGCCGCCGGTGTCACTGAAATGGGCACGGGTAAGGCGTTGCCTGAGAACGTCATGAGCATTAATGCTTACCTGGGCGCCCTTCCGATTGCCGCAGCCCTCGATGCCGGCGCAGATATTGTCATCACTGGCCGCGTTGTGGACAGTGCTGTATCGCTCGGCGCACTCATGCATGAGTTTGGCTGGCAAGCTGACGAGTATGACAAACTCGCGGCAGGCACACTGGTTGGCCATTTACTGGAATGTGGCTGCCAGGCCACGGGCGGTAACTTTACTGACTGGAAACTCGTCGCAGATGATTGGGACAACATGGGCTTCCCTATTGCGGAGTGCCGACCAGATGGCTCCTTCATTATGACAAAGCCGGAAGGGACCGGTGGACTTGTTTCGCCACACACGGTTGGCGAGCAAATGCTGTATGAAATTGGTGACCCACAAGCTTATATTGTGCCAGACGTGGTATGTGACTTCTCGCGAACAACGCTAAAACAAGTGGCTGAGAACCAGGTCCTGGTCGAAAATGTGTATGGATACCCGCCCACAGATACTTACAAAGTCTGCGCCACCTTCGCAGATGGGTATAAGGCCACTCACAGCCAGACCTTCACAGGGTTTGACGCCCCTCAAAAAGCCCGCGCTATGGCCCAAGCCGGTATTAGAAAAACCCAACGCATGTTTAAGGAAAGGGGATTTAAGGACTACCGTAATACGGCGATTCATTTGATCGGCACCGGCACGCTGTGGGGCCATCACGCCGGCGATGAACGTGAAAATGCTCGCGAACTGGTGTTGAAAATTGATGTTTACCATGACCAGCGCGAAGCGGTTGACTTGTTTTCCAAAGAGATTGTGGGCACCGGGCTCTCTATGTCAACAGGACGTTGTGCCGCAGGCGCGCCCGGCCGACCTAAAATATCACCGGTCGCCCGACTGTTTTCTTTTTTGCTGGATAAAGCCAATGTACCCATCCGCGTAGATGTCGATGGAGAATCTGTTACCTTCAATGTCCCCACTCAAGGGGGCTATGATCCGCAGTCTGTTGAAAGACAGCACTTTCCGGAGATGGAAGTTGACTTACGTGACGCCAGCGCTGTCCAACTGATTGAGCTGGCCGTTGCCCGTAGTGGCGACAAGGGTAATGATGCCAATGTTGGCGTTATCGCCCGCAAACAGGAGTTCATTCCCTACATAAAAAATGCACTGACCACAGAGTCCGTCGCACAATGGTTTTCTCATGTGTGTGAAGGACCAGTGGAGCGTTTTGAACTGCCGGGCACAAACGCTTTTAATTTTTTGTTACACGATGCCCTTGGTGGGGGCGGTGTTGGTTCATTGAATCTGGATGTTCAAGCCAAAACTTATGCCCAGCAATTACTTGCATTTCCGGTTCTGCTCCCCCGTACACTCTTAAGCAGCTGAGACAGCCCTAACGGCAGCATTCAACAACCATCGGGAGGAAAGACAATGCATTTTGATGCACTTTTTACACCCACCAATTACGGCAACATTTTGGCTGAAATTGAGCAGCTGGATCACATGGGGGTGGATTGCATGTGGACAGTCGAATCCGGCCACAACCCCTTTATTCCGCTCACACTCGCGGCAGCCCACTCAAAACGCCTGGAAATTGGCACCAACATTGCGGTGGCCTTTGCACGTACGCCTTTTTCAATGGCACAAACAGCCTGGGATCTACAGCGTATCAGTCAAGGAAAGTTCCGGCTGGGCATGGGTACCCAGGTACGGGCACATGTTGAGCGACGGCTTTCCATGCCATTCGACCACCCCGCTGCGCGCATTACCGACTACGTCCGCTGCGTGCGAGCTATTTGGGATAACTTTCAGTACGAGAAAAAGCCGGATTATCAAGGGCCTTTCTACCAATTTACATTGATGAATTACATGTTCACCCCTGGCCCAATTGATTACCCAATGCCCAAAATTTATTTGGCCGGCGTTAACCCCCGCATGGTCCGGGCCGCAGGAGAGTGTGCAGACGGTTTTCATATTCACCCCATGCACTCGATAGGCTACATTCAAGACGTTATCAAACCCGCTCTCGCGGAAGGAACCGCAATCAGTAGTCGCGCGGTTGACGATCTTGAGCTTTATGCCCCTGTCTTTGTCATCACGGGCCGTGATCAAAAGGAAATGGATGAAAGCGAGCAATCGGTACGAGCACAAATTGCCTTCTATGCCTCCACTCCCAGCTATAGGGCATTACTGGAATACCATGGCTTTGACGAAGCCGGTAAAAAATTGAGCGCTCTCATGCGCGATGGGAATATTGACGATATGTCGGCATTGGTTCCGGATGCGCTTGTGGAGGAAATTGCTGTCATAGCGAAACCCGGAGACTTGGCCCAAGCACTTAAAGAGCGCTACTCACAACACGTTGACCGCATCTCGCTTTACAATGGCGTACCAGACTGTCTGTCAAGCACCGAGACACAAGCACTCGTTGCTGACGTAACGCGATAACTTAAAATCTGTATATTTTTGTCATAAAAAAACGGGCGCTGAATGCGCCCGTCTATACATTACTTACCTTGCTATTACTTTTCCATTAGCTCTCTTTGCTAAATTCTGGGTAAGCCTCAAGACCGCACTCAGCCAAATCAGTGCCTGAGTACTCTTCTTCTTCACTGACCCGGATACCGATAATTGCTTTGATGACGCCCCAGATAATCAAGCTCGCGATGAATGTCCACGCGAAGATGACAACAATACCGTAGATCTGTGCACCAAATGATGCATCAGGATTCGATAGCGTTACCGCCAACAATCCCCAGATACCCACAACACCGTGGACAGAGATCGCACCCACAGGATCATCAATCTTGATTTTATCCATGAAGACAATTGAGAAGACCACAAGAATGCCCCCAATTGCACCGATAATGGTTGCCAGTAACGGTGTAGGCGTCAGAGGCTCTGCGGTAATCGCTACCAGACCCGCAAGCGCACCGTTTAATCCCATGGTTAAATCCGCTTTACCGAACATCAAACGCGCTGTGATCAGTGCAGCAACAACACCGCCTGCCGCTGCCGTATTGGTATTAACAAAGATCATGGCAACAGCGTTTGCTTCACCCACATCAGATACTTTCAGCTCAGACCCGCCATTAAAGCCAAACCAGCCCATCCAGAGGATGAAGGTACCGAGCGTAGCTAACGGCAAATTCGCACCCGGAATTGCGTTAACGTTACCATCTGCGGTGTACTTTCCTTTTCGTGAACCTAACAAAAGAACACCGGCCAGAGCGGCGGCTGCACCTGCCATATGGACAACACCTGAACCTGCAAAGTCAAGAAAACCCGCTTGATCCAGGAAACCACCACCCCACTTCCAATAACCTTCTATTGGATAGATAAAGCCTGTGAAAACGACGGCAAACAAAAAGAAAGACCACAATTTCATACGTTCCGCAACAGCACCGGAAACAATAGACATTGCTGTGGCAACAAATACGACTTGGAAGAAGAAGTCTGAAAGGTTGGAGTAGTAAGGCGCATCATCACCACCTGCAACGACAGACTCGACCGTATTGTCCTCACCCAGCAAGAAAGAAATACCGGGCCAGAAAGAGCTGACGCCATCGCCAGGGTACATGATGTTGTAGCCTACCAACATGTACATAATACAAGCGATCGAAAACAGCCCAATATTTTTGGTCAAAATTTCGGCTGTGTTTTTAGCCCGCACTAAACCGGCTTCCAGCATGGCAAAACCAGCGGCCATCCACATTACAAATGCACCCATTACGAGAAAATAAAACGTATCGAGGGCATAACTGAGTTCTATAACTTGTTCCACGATTCAATACCTCATTAATTATTATCAGTCAGTTGGGACTAGAGCGCATCTGCGCCGGTTTCGCCTGTCCGTATCCGTATTGTTTTCTCAAGATTTGTGACAAAAATCTTGCCATCACCGATTTTCCCTGTATTTGCAACTTTGGTGATGGCCTCAATAACCTGGTCAAGCAATGCATCGTCAATACCGATTTCCACTTTGACTTTAGGTAAAAAATCGACCACATATTCTGCCCCTCGATAAAGCTCAGTATGGCCTTTTTGGCGACCAAAACCCTTTACCTCAGTGACCGTAATACCTTTTACGCCGATATCAGACAAAGCTTCTCGAACTTCGTCCAGCTTAAAAGGCTTAATAATTGCCGTTACGAGTTTCACGCTAGCCTCTCCTCATGAGTTAAAATTAATATTTTGCAGAGAATCAAGTGGCTTACATTAAGCACAACTCACCCTTCTCATGCTGTGTGCACAGCAGCATGCGTGCCACTTACAAAATATCCATGTATTTCAATTAGTTGAATGGTAAACGGCAGCTAACTGAATAGCCGATCGCACTGAAATTGTGCAATCAAAAATATTCACGCACCAAATTAGGTCATTTATTTTTTTTGATAACCAGATCACAGATCAAGGGAGTCATAATTAACTCGAGTGCCAAGCTCAGTTTGGCCCCTGGTACCACCATCGTGTTATGGCGGGATAGGAAGCTGCCTTGAATTTGCGTTAGCAGCTGAGGGAAATTAATACTCAATGCTTTAGGATCATCAAATCGAATGATAACGAATGTCTCATCATCACTGGGTACGTTTCTAGCGATAAACGGGTTTGTAGTATCCACCAAAGGCACCCGCTGAATATTGATATCCGTCCGGGTAAATTGCGGCAAAATATAATGGATGTAGTCACTCATGCGACCAGCAATGAGCCGGATTTTCTCATCTTCATCCAAATCAACCGCATCGGCCAGATGTAATCGTTCAATCCACTCCATGTTAATGGCAGGAACCAGACCAATGAGTAAGTCAACATATTGCGCCACATCATGCTGATCCGATTGCAAACCGCCGTGGAGCCCTTCATAGAACACGAGGTCAGAGTCTGAAGGAATCGGTTCCCAGTGTGAAAACTCGCCTGCGGCAAACCGTGATGAATGTGGATCTTCACCCTCTTTATATAACGTTCTCAGCTCACCTGTACCGTAATTTGAGTAGGCATAAAAAAACTCTTCAAGCTTATCAAAGCGATTCGCTTCCTGACCGAGGTAACTGAGATAACGCCCCTCAGCAACGGCTTTTTCCACCTCCACTTTCATTTCTTTACGCGTGTAACGGTAAAAACTTTCGCCCGAAACAATGACCGGCCTAATATGCTCACGCCGGAAAATGCGTTCAAAAACCTGGTTGATGGCAGGAGAGCCGACCTCAAGTGACCCAGTCAAGGCGATAATGGGGTGTTGTTCTGACATATCTCTTTTTCCTTAATCACTCAGTATGCAAACGAAACCTAGGCCGGTTTGCGTTTGTATAATACATCCCAAATACCATGCCCCAAACGCGCGCCCCGCCGCTCAAAGTGCGTTTCAGGACGGTAGACGGGCCGGTCAACAAAGCCTGATGTCCCACCATCATTCACGAACCTACCCGAGCTGTCGATGACCTCGATCATTTGGTAGGCGTATTCCTCCCAGTCAGTGGCCAAGTGGAGCACACCGTCGGGAGCGATACGCTCTGATAGCACATGAACAAAATCTGCGCTCACAAGGCGTCGTTTGTGGTGTTTTTTCTTTGGCCAGGGGTCGGGAAAAAAGACCAGCACGCGATCAAGCGATTCAGGCTCGATAGCACATTGCAAAACAGTCACGGCATCATCACACATTACTCTGATATTGCTTAACCCGCGCGCTGCAATATTTTTGAGTAAACGACCAGCCCCCGGCTTATAGACATCAATACCGATAAAGTTGGTATCTGGATTGGCGGCGGCCATTTCAATCAGCACATCACCATTACCAAACCCAACTTCCAGCCACACCGGAAATTGATTACCAAAAATGTGACAAAAATTGAGCGAACACGCCCCAGCATCAAGCCCATAAGTCTCCCAATGACACTCAAAGGCTTCTTTCTGTGCTTTCGTCATGCGCCCTGATCGCCTGACAAAACTCCGTATTGATTTAGGATGCTCCGCGAAAAGCTTGTTTTTTTCAGCCTGCGCCAACACTGTCACCTTTTGGCTATAAAATAGTCCCATCAACCGGCGAAGATGCAGACGCATAGCGCCGACGAGGCATTCTCCCTGCGAGGAAAGCTTCTCGCCCGGCCTCAACTGCTTTTTTCATGGCCGAAGCCATGAGTACTGGTTTTTTTGCCTGAGCAATTGCGGTATTCATCAAAACACCATCACACCCCAACTCCATGGCGATACTGGCATCACTGGCTGTGCCGACACCGGCGTCCACGATGATAGGAACCGAGGCATTTTCGATAATGGTTAATAAATTATATTTGTTTTGTACGCCTAAACCTGATCCAATCGGCGCGGCCACCGGCATGACGGCCACACACCCCATTTCTTCAAGTCGTTTGGCGATAATCAGGTCATCCGAGGTATACACCATGACGTCAAAACCTTCTTTGATTAACTGTTCAGCCGCCGCGAGAGTCTCTGTTACATTGGGATAGAGTGTTTTGTCATCACCAAGAACTTCCAGCTTGACTAAGGAGTGCCCATCCAGGAGCTCTCGAGCCAATCGACACGTACGAATAGCCTCATCCGCCGTATAGCAAAAAGCGGTATTCGGCAGGATTGTAAATTCTTCGGGTGGCACCACATCCAAAAGATTGGGCTCCCCCGGGTTCTGCCCGATATTGACCCGTCGGATCGCCATCGTCACAATATTCGCGCCACTCGCTCGAATGGCCATACCTGTCTCTTCAAGGCTTTTGTACTTACCGGTCCCTACAAGAAGCCGGGAGTGATAAGCACGTCCCGCTAACTTTAGCGGATCCTGCGAATCAACATTTGACATCTGCTACCTCTTTTCTCAAATTAGCCACCGCCAATTGCACGCACAATTTCAATTTTATCATTTGCTTGTAAAGTATAATTTGCATGCTCCGCACGAGGAATGACTTGCTGGTTGACTTCAATCGCAAAACGCTGACCAACAAGCTCTAGCATTGCAATCAGGCCTGTTAGCGTCAGATCATCTGGAACAGACTTGTTTTTACTGTTAACAATTATTTCCACAACTTGCAGTCTCTGCAATCTGTCTACTGTCGAATGTAAGATTCCTAAGTTTGCATTGGCTGAATCTAGATTGCAAAATAAGATCTGATTTAGCCGGTTCACCACCTTATCTGTAGCGGTCGTGAAAAAAGAATTTAACTCTGGAGATCGACAATAAATGAAAAAAATAGCTTTTCTCATCGTCACTGCATTGTCAGTACTCTTAAATGCGGCACACGCAAGGGATGACAAACTCATGCTTCCCATTAAAGAAGCCAAAGCGCTGGGCATGGAAAAAGAAAAATTAGACCCTAATATACCCTTGTACTTCGGCACTACAGCGCACCCTGCCGTACAAAAAAAGTTTGGCACATTTGTCTCTAATAAGAAAACAAACGCCGTTGGTAAATCAGATGAATATGCCTGTCAGTGGGTTTTTCTTTCAGCGGCCATTGCACTTCAGGAACGCGCCAAAGCAGAAGGGGGTAATGCCGTTATCAACATAAAAAGCTACTATAAGAAAAACGAGTTCAGCAGCAACACCGAATTTGAATGCCATGCCGGAAATATTATGGCAGGTGTAGCCTTGCGGGGTACCGTAGTCAAAATCGCCCGTTAATCTGTAGAGATTGCATGAGCGCGCAGCGTAACAACCCCACTCAACATCAACACATGCCATATACTACAGGTAACTTTCTAACTTAACAGTTGGAAGGTTACCGGCTTCTTATTTCACCTAGACAGAAAAAACAGCTATCTTACATGAACAGATGACTGGAATTTGCGTAATGCCCTTGTAATAAGGTGCGTTATGCGATAATAAATGTGCTGTAAAGCAAGTAAATTTTAACTGAGGATTATGTATGGCTCGTGTCACCGTAGAAGACTGTCTGGATAAAGTAGATAACCGTTTTGAGCTCATTTTAGTAGCCACAAAAAGAGCCAGGGATATCTCAATGGGCGCCCACCCACTAATTGAAATTGAAAACGACAAACCAACCGTCCTTGCTCTCAGAGAAATCGCGGAAGGAAAGATTGATAAAAGTATTTTAAATCAGGTATCTGCACAGTCTCATGCGGGCATCTCCACAATAACAGAAGAGGAAGCCTCCACTGAGCTTTGAGGCATATATTATCCCGCTTTCGCATCAACTAGTGAGCATTGCAAGAGATGCCCTCGCCTCTACCATCAGAGCTTTATAAGGAAACGATGAAAGTTGCTGAACAAGAGCAACTGGAAGACTTTTATGTACTGATTGAAAAGCGCTTCTCTGCCGAACAGGTCCGTGCCATCAAAGAAGCCTATCAATTAGCCAATGAATCTCACCAAGGGCAATACAGAAAATCAGGCGACCCCTACATAACACACCCTGTCGCCGTTGCAACACTGACTGTTGAGCTTAACCTTGATCATCTTAGCGTCATGGCCGCCTTGCTTCATGATGTGATTGAAGATACGGCTGTTACCCGTGAAGACATCAGTAGCCAGTTCGGCGAAGAAGTCGCCCACCTCGTCGATGGATTAAGCAAACTCACACACTTGCACTTTCAATCCAAAGCAGAAGCCCAGGCAGCCAACTTCCAAAAAATGGTCCTGGCAATGGCAGACGATATTCGAGTCGTCCTCATTAAACTTTCCGACCGCTTACATAACATGCGTACGCTGGACGCCATGTCGCCAGATAAGCGAAGACGAATCGGCAAGGAAACGCTGGACATTTATGCCCCCATCGCCAGCAGACTTGGAATCACTCGAATCAAGAACGAGCTGGAAGACCTTGGATTTAAAGCTCTTTACCCTGCTCGCTGGCGAGTTCTTGGGGCCGCTGTAAAAGGCGCTCGCAACAAGCGCAGGGCTTTGGTTGAAAAAGTTGAGTCACTCATAGCCAGTCAGTTAAAAACCGAAAACATACACGCCAGAGTTAACGGACGGGAAAAGCACTTATACAGCCTTTATCTGAAAATGCGCAGCAAGCAGCTCTCATTTCAAGAGGTGTACGATATGTTTGCTGTTCGCATCATCACAGACACAGGTGATAACTGTTACCGAACACTCGGCGTCCTGCACAGCCTCTACAAACCCATTCCCGGGCATTTCGAAGATCATATTGCAATCCCCAAAGCCAATGGCTATCAATCACTCCATACTGTGGTTTCTATCCCTCCTGGCATCCCTGCTGAAATTCAAATCCGTACCGAAGAGATGAATCACTTCGCGGAATCGGGCATTGCTGCGCGCTGGGTTCACAAAGTCAACGAAGAGGGAGACTTCACCCATGCCCGCACGCGCAAGTGGCTGAAAAGCTTGCTGGACATGCAAGAAACATCCGACAGCTCTGTTGATTTTTTCGAAAATGTCAAAGTCGACCTCTTCCCTGACGAAATTTACGTGTTCACCCCAAAAGGGGACATTTTGCAATTACCGGCCAATGCGACATCGGTTGACTTCGCATATGCCATTCATTCCCAAATAGGGAATACCTGTGTAGCGGCCAAAATAAACCGCCAACTCGCGCCCTTAAATACAACTCTGGTCTCGGGCCAGACAGTTGAGATCATCACCTCTGAGACAGGGCGCCCAAGCCCACTGTGGCTCAACTTCATTGTCACCGCCAAAGCCCGCGCCGAAATTCGCCACTACCTGAAAAATAAAGGCACTGAAGAAGCCGCTGAGTTTGGTAAACGGTTATTAAACCGGGAACTTTCCCAATACAACCAGAGCACACAAAGCCTCAACCCGGAACGTTACGAAAGTGTTTTAGAGGAGTTTCAATATTCGGATATTGACAACATGCTGATTGACATCGGGTTAGGTAATCGGCTACCCAAACTCATTGCACAGCGACTGCTACAAAAACCTGAGCAAGACATAGTCGCACACCAGGAAAACCAAGTAACTACTAATCCGCTCGTCATTGAGGGGTCGGAAGGAGAAGTTGTAAGCTTTCCGCGCTGCTGTATGCCGATCCCCGGAGATAATATTCAAGGATTCCTCACTGCAGGTAAAGGGATCGTCATCCACCGCTCGGGCTGCAAAAATGTCGGTCGTTTACGACGGCGACCTCAGCAGTGGGTGCCGGTCGAGTGGTCAACCGATTATAGCGGAGAATTCCAGACGAACATTGCTGTCGAGCTTTATAATAAAGCAGGGGTTCTAGCCCGCGTGGCAAGCTGTATATCCGATATGGGCTGTAATATTGAAAACATCACGTTTCAAGGCAATCCGGGCACTCACTCCAATACCAATGTTTTTACACTCAGCGTACGAAGCCGTAAACAACTCGCGACATTGATCCGAAGACTCCGCCATATCCCGGTGGTCATACGTGTCAGACGAGAACTTTAAAAACTAGGCAGGAATCACCATGACAAATAAAACCCCTGTGGCGACCACACAGGCACCCGCCGCAATTGGCACCTATTCGCAAGCCATCAAAACAGGAAACACCGTCTATCTCTCTGGGCAAATCCCACTGGTGCCCGAAACAATGGCAATCATTACCGGTGATATCAAAGACATGATCCAACAAGTCTTTGACAACCTGAGCGCAGTGGCAAAAGCAGCGGGAGGCTCACTGGCGGACATTGTAAAACTTAACGTTTACTTAACCGATTTACAGCACTTTGCCTTGGTAAATGAAGTGATGGAGCAAAACTTTCAGGCACCTTTTCCTGCCCGTGCAGCCGTCGGTGTCGCAGAGCTACCGAAAGGTGTCCCCGTTGAAATCGATGCAATTATGGTCATTGATGACACACGCCTCCTTCCTTAGAAAATGTCCGAGGCTCAAGGCTTATCGGTTTGGGATGCCCCACTCACCCAGCTAAAAGGTGTCGGGCCCAAACTGGCCGAAAAACTGACCCGACTCAACCTGTTCACTCTGCAAGACATCCTCTTCCACCTACCTCATCGCTATCAGGACCGGACACGCATTGCGAGCATTGCGAACCTAACACCCGGAAGCGAGATCACTACAGAGGGTGTCATTCAATCGTCGCGCATCGTCTTTGGGCGGCGGCGCAGCTTAATATGTCAGATCAATGATCACTCAGGGCTCTTAACCCTCCGCTTCTTTCACTTTAGCCGAACCCAGAAAGACACCTTAAAACCCGGCGCAAAGCTCCGTTGCTTTGGTGAAGTCAGGCGAGGTGCAACAAGCCTGGAAATGATCCACCCAGAATACACCTTTGTGAGCCGAGAAAACCCACACTATGAGGCCGAGCAAAGCTATACCCCCATTTTTCCTAGCACTCAGGGCATCAGCCAATCACTCTTGCGCAATCTTGTACAGCAAGCGCTCAAGCTGCTGGAGCACCACCCACTGAGCAATTGGTTACCGATGAAACTACTGCCCCCCTTAATCAGCAGAGACCTTGTAACCTCTCTTAAATGGATACACTTCCCCCCCGCAGATATGCTTTTTGAGCAGTTGGACCCGGGCAAGAATCCCAATAGAAGACGCCTCGCCTTTGAGGAACTCATTGCACACCGGCTGGCAATGCTTGAACGCCAGAAGACCTACCGGAGAGAAGCGGCATTCGCTTGCCCCAAAAATAACACGGCACTGAAGCAGCTTACCCAATCTCTGTCATTCTCACTGACATCGGCACAGCAGCGCGTGATTCACGAAATCAACAACGACCTGGCGGGCACGCAACCGATGCAACGATTGCTCCAAGGCGATGTCGGCTCAGGAAAAACCCTCGTAGCTGCCACCGCTATCCTGCAATGTATCAAAGCCGGCTACCAGGCTGCCTTAATGGTCCCAACAGAGATCCTCGCAGAGCAACATACCCAGTCTTTTACTCAATGGTTTGAACCGATGGGAATAAAAGTTGCCACCATCAGCGGGCAACTGCGTATGCGTGAACGCAATCAACGCACTCAGGATCTTCAGGAAGGTCAGATTGACTTGGTGATCGGAACCCATGCCCTGTTTCAAGCCGATGTTCACTTTAAGAAACTGGCCTTAATCGTGATTGATGAACAACACCGGTTTGGCGTAGATCAGCGTTTAGCCCTACGCCAAAAAGGCGGCCCATTGGGACAAACGCCGCACCAGTTGATCATGACAGCGACACCGATCCCTCGGACACTGGCTATGACACTTTACGCGGACTTGGACTGTTCAGTGATTGATGAGCTGCCTCCCGGTCGCCAAGCCATCAAAACCGTTGTAATGCCAGAAAGCCGTCGGGACGCTCTTATTACACGTATCCGGGAAGCTTTAACAGCCGGCACACAGGTTTATTGGGTCTGCACACTGATTGACGAATCCGAGGCTTTGCAATGCCAAACAGCAGAAAAAACTGCCGAGGTACTCCAGTCTGCTCTCCCAGGGTCCGCAGTTGGCTTGCTTCATGGGCGTATGAAGCCTGACGAAAAAGAAACCATTATGACTCGCTATAAGTCGGGTGATATCCAGTTACTGGTCGCCACCACAGTTATTGAAGTGGGGGTAAATGTTCCAAATGCCTCGCTGATGGTGATCGAAAACGCGGAACGTTTAGGGCTTTCACAGCTACACCAGTTGCGCGGACGGGTAGGCCGGGGCAATAAAAGCAGCAGCTGTGTGCTGCTTTACCAGGGGCCACTCACTCAAACAGCCAAAGAGCGGCTCGCCATCATGCGTGAAACCAATGATGGTTTTAAAATCGCGGAAAAAGACCTCGAAATAAGAGGCTCCGGTGAACTCATGGGCGTTAAGCAAACAGGTGTGATGCAATTTCGTATTGCGGACTTACGCATTGATGCTCATTTACTCGATGCGGTCCAGGCAACCGCAACACACCTTCAGGAAAACAGCCCGGACGCTATACAGCCTCTTATCCGCCGCTGGCTGAAACAAACAGAGGTTTATGTGCACGTCTAACGCGCTCTGTACCTTTTAAAAAAATAAATCCCTCCAGCAGCGACGAGCCCGGCAATCCCTCCATAAAGATGGGAGTCGACGGCAACTTTACCACCCACATTCGATTCAGAACCCGGCACAGGACCGTACCACTGTTCCCACACCAGCTTGGCAATGGTAACTGTCAGCAATAAGACGTGTGTTTTCGGGTAGCGCTTCAGCCCACCCAACGCGCCCGCTAGAATTAAACCATGCAATATGCCCGAAAATCCTACGTACCAATGAATATCCGGAGAAAAAAAATAAAGACCAAGACCCACGCCAAGCGCAGACAAAATCAGGATCAATATCCACTCCAGATCACGGTAGCTATCCCAAACTACCCAGTAAATCAGCCCTAATCCGAGCATATTCATCACAAAGTGGGACCAGCCCAAGTGAACAAAATTTCCTGTAAGCAACAACCATACGTGTCCTTCGGCGACACTTGCCCGGTCAAACCTAACGGCTTCTTCTAACCCGACCAGCTGCAATGCCAAACACAGTAATCCGACTAAAAAGGGTACTAAGTGGGGAATTTCCGTGGGTATTTTCGCCGTGTTCATTATGATTTAATTACCTTCAAGCGCGATTGTTCTCGCCAATTCTACATGGTTTGTCGCCAAGACAAGCGCACATCTCAAAACACATCAAAAATGATGATATAGTGGCTAAGATTGAACGTGGGCAGATCATTCTACGACGACACGACTCACAAGTACCGCAAAAATAATTCATTAAAAATTTTAATCATTTCAGGGGATAGTTATGACAGATATTTATTTTGAAGATCTCAATGTGGGCGATATTTTCAAATCACCTGGCAGGACCGTTACACAGGCTGACGTTGTCGCCTTCGCTGGCTTATCGGGTGACTATATGCCACTTCATACTGATATTGAGTATGGGAAAAGCACCATGTACGGCGAACCCATTGCACATGGTCTGCTCGGCCTGTCCATTGCCTCAGGTTTATTTACACGCACGGAGTTAGCCACAGGCTTTGTCAACACCGTAATGGCGTTACTCGGGCTCGAATGGAAATTTACAGGGCCCATCAAGTTTAATGACACGATCCACGTTTCTGTAAAAGTCATTGATAAGCGCGAGACCAGCAAACCTGACCGTGGCATCATCACACTGGAACGCAGCGTCATTAATCAACGCGGCGAAACCGTACAAATTGGCAAAACGCCTGTTATGATCAAGCGACGAACAGACTAAGTTCAAGCGCATGTGCCTCGGCGCAAAACAGCGAGAGGCACACTTAGCGTTTTTGAATGGAAGAGTGCCGATAGCGCATGGTTGCCTCAGCAACCGCCACCAAATTATTGCGATCATCAAACAGTTCGGCTACAGACATAAAAATACTCTTCCCACCGCCCCGCTTACGGCCAATTGCGGAAACGCGCCCATGCGTAACAGCAGCAATGAAATTAGTGTTCATTGCCAATGTCATGGCCGCTTTTCTTGCCTCCAGTGTCGGCGCATAACAGCCCGACAATGTGGCTGCCGTATCAAGCACAGACATCAAAACACCCCCGTGCACCATGCCTGCCGGATTAAGATGATGGTCCTCAATATCCAGACTGATAATGACACGTTCGGGCAACCAGGACTCCAGCTCAAGCCCCATATGCTGGCTGAATTTTTGTTCAAACCGTGGACGGTACAATTCGGCAATATCAGGCGAGGCTGCCACAAGACACTCCTTTATTATTGACGCACAACCCCGCTCGGAGCTGTGCGTTATTGGCCACTACAATGCAGCTTCAGTCCCTAAAATATTGGTAATCTGGGAAGATAAAACACCCCCATTACCATGACATAACGCAATTTCAGCACCTTCCACCTGGCGCTCACCACACTCACCCCGCAGCTGTCGGATAGCCTCAACCAATGTGAACATACCGTACATTCCTGGGTGAACACAGGAGAGTCCTCCGCCATTGGTGTTGACAGGAAGGCTGCCTCCGGGCGCAATCGCGCCGCTCTCCACAAAAGCACCGCCCTCTCCTTTTTTGACAAAGCCCAGATCCTCCAGAAACATAATGGTATTGATTGTGAATGCATCATAAAGTTGAACCACATCAATATCTTTATGAGCCACACCTGCCATTTCCATTGCGCGAGGGCCCGAGTCAGCCGCAGCCGACTCCGCAAGATCAGGCATCGCAAGAATATTCATGTGCCAGGTTGCCGCCGCACCGCCGAGCAAATACACCGGCTTTTTCGGCAGGTCCTTAGCTCGCTCTGCAGAAACCATCACCAAGGCAGCGCCACCGTCTGTCACCAGACAACAATCGCGGACACTTAACGGGCTGGATACCATCCGCGAGGCCAGAACGTCTTCGATGGTTAATGGATCTCGCATAAAGGCATCCGGATTCATTTCAGCCCACTTACGCGCAGCGACTGCAACATGAGCGAGCTGCTCACGAGTTGTGCCATATTCATGCATATGGCGCGAAGCGGCTAACGCATAGGACGTAGCTGGAAACAGCGGTTTGTAATCAGCCTCATAAGTGAATGGTTTAACGGAAGAAACGAGTTTACCCGATGCAGAACGTTGATTACTGCCATAGAAAATCAACGCGGTATCACATAGACCTTCTTTAATTGCCATTGCAGCCATTAAGGTGTGCGACAAAAAGGTAGAACCACCTGTCCGGTTATTATCGGTAAACTTGGGTTTAATCCCCATCATTTCCGCCAGTAGTAAACCCGACAGAGGGCTACAATCGCCCGGTAGAGCGCCAAACACAGCATCCACATCTTGTGTTGTTAATCCCGCTTCCGCCAGCGCTTTGTAGCTTGCTTGCAGTGCAATATCTTCAGATGACATGCCAGGTGCTTCGCCTAAGCCCGCCAGTGCAGCCCCCACAAATGCGGCTGCGCCACGAATTGTATTCGCCATTTTTACACTCCCTACACCTGATCAAAAACAACCATTGGCTTCTCGCCAGTGGTATCTACCCGAGCTTTAACGCTCATGCCAATCTTGACTGCATTGTGATCAACACCTTCCACTCGGCTCATCATCCGCGGCCCTTCCTCAAGGTCTACAAGCACCACGTTATACGGGCCGCCTTTTTCTGCCCGCCGATTAATGACGCTCACCGCATAAACGACGCCCCGCCCCGAAGGCTCCACCCAGGCCATGTCGTAGCTGCCACAATGTGAACAAAGTGCCCGTGGATAATAAACATGGCCCTGGCAGGCATTACAGCGCTGAATACAAAATTGACCTTTTTGCAAATACTCCTGATAAACCTTATCTGGACCGGGTTGAGTGAAAACCGGTTCATTTGCTTCTGACATCTCTATTTCTCCCAACAAGAATCGTGGTTAACCCGGCAGCTGCAATACAGCCTTCGCCAAAATATTTCTCTGAATTTCATTCGTCCCGCCATAAATAGACGCTGGACGGGAAGAAAAACTTTGATTCGCTGGGTGTACACTACCGCCATCGCTTAAACTGACCGGCGCATCGAGAACACTCGCTTCACCGCCCACTTCAACCAGCATATCTGTCACTCGTTGTGCCGCTTCGGTGATCCAGATTTTGAGCATTGAAACTTCCGGGCCTAGTTCATCACCACGGCGTAAAACCTCTGCGAAGCGGATGAACGCCGCATCCAGATCATCAACATCGAGTGTTAACTCGGTATAACGGGCTTTGAAGACAGGGTCATCAAACAGGCCGTTATCCATGGCCAGCTGCTTCACCAGCTTAAGTGGGAAGCGTGCAATTTTAGGAGCACCAATCGTGATGCGCTCAGCCCCCAAGAGGGACTTGGCCATGGTCCAACCTTGATTGATTTTACCCACGATGTTTTCTTTGGGTACTTTGACATTATCAAAAAAGACTTCGCAAAATTCCGAATTGCCGGTGAGGTTTTTAATTTTTTTAATGGTGATGCCCGGCGATTTCATATCAGCCAGCAAGAAGCTGATACCTTCCTGCTTCTTAACATCTTTATTGGTGCGAACGAGTAAGAAAATCATATCGGCATCGTGTGCATAAGATGTCCAGATTTTCTGCCCATTCACAACGAAGTGATCTCCTTCCAGCACGGCCGCCGTGCGCAAACCCGCCAGATCAGACCCTGCGCCTGGCTCTGAGTAACCCTGACACCAACGAATCTCACAAGACAGAATTTTCGGCAAATAAAAGGCCTTCTGTTCCTCGGTCCCGTAGCGGATTAATAAGTGCCCCAACATGGTGATACCCATATTGGGCGCACTGTTAACACCATAATTATCGAATTCTTCCTGAAAAACGAGTTGCTCATAGGGCGGCAAGCCCATGCCCCCGTATTCCTTTGGCCAGCTGGGTGCAGCCCACCCTTTTTCGTACAGTTTAAGCTGCCAGTCGTGCGTTTCCTTCAGGCTCAACCGGTGTGCTGGGAAACGCCACTTTTCAGGGAAGTTGGCCTTAAGAAACTCGCGTACTTCATTACGAAATGCTTGTTCGTTCACGTAATCACCTCTCTTCAAAGATAGCGTTAAGCTGCGTTCGTCAATTCACCATAACGCGTACGGTGAAATGTGGCTTGACCCAGCCAAGCCGCCAATACCATTGCCTTTTTGAGATACAAACCAATATTGCACTCATCCGTGTAACCGATTCCGCCGTGCATCTGGATACAGCTTTTGGTGACTTGCAGGGCGGCATCAGAACATCGCGCTTTTACTTGGCTAGCGGCCTTGGCACGCGCAGCAGTATCTTCTGTTTCATCAAACGTTTTAGCCGCCTGAATTAAAACAGATCGGGACAACTCCACCAGGATAAAAGTATCTACTGCTCGGTGCTGAAGGGCCTGAAAACTACCAATCGGCCGACCAAATTGTTCACGCTGCTTAATGTAATCCACAGTAATTTCAAGAGCACGCGCCATAACCCCGAAAAGCTCTGCGCTCACAGCGAGGCGGGATTCTTCGATGACTCTTTCCAGGGTGGCCACCCCCGCTGTGGCAATCACGCGGTCCTTAGCAACCACCACATTGTTTAACGATAATGTGCCAAAAAAACCACCATCAACCCGTTCGTTAAACTCAACAGAAACACCTTCAGCCTCTTTATTGACCAGAAGCAAGATCGTTCTCCCTCCCGCTTTCGCTGAAATGACAAATGCATCCGCACCTCCCGCGGAGGGAATAAACAACTTTTTACCGGAAACAACATACCCGTCATCTGTCTCCTTCGCGGTGACTGCTTCTGCTTCTAAACTCATTGAGGCGATGTTTTCTTGCCAGGCAACGGCCACTTTCCATTCACCCGCTGCCAGCTTTGGCAAGTATTCCGACTTGCAGACATCGTTTTCACCGTGAAGCAGCGCTCCGGCCCCCATAACCGCTGTCGAAACCAGGGGCTCTGGCGATAAAAAACGTCCGGACTGCTCCAGCAGATGGATAATCTCGCTGAACTTCAGATTCATACCGTCGTATTCTTCAGGCAACATGAGTCCCAGCCATCCAAGCTCAGCCATGGATTGCCAACGCTCATCACGATAGCCCGGCTGCTGGCCTCGCTGCGCTCGTATACCTTTTAAATCACCATCATCACTAAAAAATGATGCCGCACTGTCGCGGATCATTTGTTGTTCTTCAGTTAGTCGATCAATACGGGATTGTAGGTCTAACACGTTGAACTCCTCGTAAATTAAAATTCGCCACGAAATTACCTGAGCCATTCTTCATGAAGGCATGGGCAACAAGGTTAATATCTAAAAATCGCCGGGAAATCCCTTAAAACTTATTATTAATGCCGGCTTCTAGCTGAGCCAGTTTGATTTCTTTTTAACTTGCACAACAGTATTCTAAGCGGGCTAAATAGTCAATTGGGCCAAATCAAATAAGGTCCTACCATTAGCTTGTCGGTGATAGAGCGGGCAAACCCAGCCAGCGCCCTGACCGGGCGAAATCAAATAGTGTTTGATTTATAGGCTTGTTGCGATTATATTTACGCGTTGACTTTATACGATATGATACCCATAGGATTTTAGGAGACAGGCACCTTGGCCAACTCACCTCAAGCGAAAAAACGCGCCCGGCAGGGAGAAAACCGCCGTCAACACAATGCCAGCATGCGTTCAAGCATGCGTACAGCTGTGAAGAAAGTGATGTATGCAATCGAGGCTGGCAACAAAGAAAAAGCAGCTGAGGCCTATCAAGAAGCGGTACCCGCGTTAGATAGCATGGCTCGCAAAGGCCTGATCCATAAGAACAAAGCAGGTAGGCAAAAAAAGCGCATGAATGCGCAAATTAAAGCGCTATAATTAAACTTGTTGCTTTCAAAAGCGCCATAAAAAGGCCAGCCCCTCGCTGGCCTTTTTGCGTTATTCTGTTTAGCATTTTTAAAATAAGCCAAAACCTTTAACCTGTAAGCGAGCCAATGACCTCTCCTCCTGAGTTACCCACTTTCTATATCCCTCACGGAGCGGGACCCTGCTTTTTTATGGACTGGAGCTTAGGCGCACCAGACACTTGGGACCACATGGCACAGTGGTTAAGTGTGGGTTTGCCAAAAGCCGTCGGGATAAAACCAAAGGCTTTAGTTGTATTCTCTGCGCACTGGGAATGCAAAGCTATCCGGATTAACGGACATGCAACTCCTTCGCTTATTTACGATTACTACGGCTTTCCCGAGCAGACTTACTTGATTACTTATCCTGCACCCGGAGAGCCCGGCCTCGCTCAAGAGATCCAAAGTTTATTGATACAAGCTGGTATTACGGCTTCAATCGATGATACGCACGGCCTTGATCACGGCGTTTTCATCCCCTTAAAATTGAGCTACCCCCAAGCAGATATTCCTATTGTTCAGGTCTCCCTTAAGGAAGGACTGGATCCAGAAACGCACTTTCAACTGGGGCGAGCCCTTGAATCATTACGAGGAAAAGGTGTCTTAATCATTGGCAGTGGCATGAGCTACCACAATATGCAAATGCTGATGCAATCACCTAAAAAGAATGATATCTCAGATCGTTTTGATGAGTGGCTTACTGAAACGTGTGCGGCATCACCCGACGCCCGGCAAAAACAATTAATCGCTTGGGAGTCAGCACCTTTTGCACGACAGGCGCACCCACGGGAAGAACACTTACTGCCACTGATGGTTGCCGCGGGTGCGGCCAGCGAAGAACCCGGTTATTGTATTTTTACAGACCGCGTGATGGGCGCAACCGTTTCAGCGTATCAATTTGGAGAGACACTCGACCTGGATTCACTCGATTGAACTTCGCTTTATATCCTGCCTTTTAAAGCCACTAGCTTCGTTCACTAAGCAGCTTCGACACCTTGGAAGCTCCCAAGGCTGTAAAATCAAGACATACTTTCAAACCCGGCTCATTATCACCTAAGATTAATTTCGCTTTATGCGCACCGGCAATGGCTTTGACAAGACTCAAACCCAATCCGTTACCGGCACTACTGCGCGCACCTTCAAGCCGTACCATTCTCTCCAGCACCCGGTCACGGTCGGCCGCAGGAATACCCGGACCAGTATCAGTAACGCACAGCTGAATAGTGCTCCCCTTTTTTAGTACACTCAAACTCACACAGCCATTCAATGGCGTATATTTAATCGCATTATCGAGTAAATTGCTGATTGCTTGAGCAATGAGCCGCTTATTCCCCCATACTCGGCAACCCTCATCACACTGCCAGGTGAATTGAAGTAACTGTTCCTCTGCAGCAGCCTCGTAGAGTTCGGCCAGGTCATTCGCCACCTCATCCAACGCCACTTCAGACCAATCAATTTCATCAATACCCGACTCAACACGCGCAATATTTAATAGCGCATTAAACGTCGCGATCAACTCCTCAGCATCTCCGATCGCACTCTGCATAACCGAACGGTACTCTTCGGTATCGCGCCCATCCAGCAACGTGACTTCCAGCCGGTTCCGTAAACGATTCAAGGGGCTGCGCAAATCGTGTGCAATGTTGTCTGTTACTTGCCGCATGCCATCCATCAACTGCTCGATGCGACCAAGCATTAAGTTCAGCTTACTGGATAACTCATCAAACTCATCCTGCCGACTATGGACAACAAGCCGCTGGGATAAGTCTCCATCAATGATATTACCCGCTGTTGAACTGATCACATCGATTCGGCGCAATACGTTATAACCAAAAAACACTCCGATACAAAGTGCAAAAAGCAGAATCAGGCCCGTTGCGACAACCGCTGCCGAAGAAATATGGCGTAACAACTCTTTTTCGGTCGAGATGTCATGCGCAATCAATAAAGTATAACCATTGGTTAAATTAGAAACGATGACCCGCATGGGCCGTTTGGCACCGGCATCCCCCGGCAGTTCGACCAAATCATCGAGCCTGAGTGAGAAAAACCGTGGCTCTGTCGAGGCCGGCCACTCCCAACGAGAAGCTGGCCCAAACAGCTGGCTGTTATCAGGTCCGGATAATAGATAGAGATTGGACCCACCCCTGTCTTCAACGTTACGTTGCTGGAGGGTCGTTAATAACGCTGGCAACGCCCGGGTGCGGTAGAGTTTGATTAAGACATCAGATCGGAAGAGCACACGTCTGAACTCCAGTCACATCACGATCGATGTCGGCCGGCTCGACG
>OBIY01000170.1_pt1 | contig 28915 bp, 29 predicted proteins | sample 1519841 | NCBI WGS metagenome assembly OBIY01 (sample SAMN03019774, study PRJEB22545) | beach sand metagenome | biome: beach; feature: sea beach; material: beach sand | place: USA: Municipal Pensacola Beach, FL | collected 2010-07-30 | depth 30-40 cm m
CCAGGTAGAGCAACTGTACGCAGCCCGCTTCCCCCGCAGCCTGCTGGGCACGGGCCTCCCAGGTTTTGCCCGGCGCCATGCCAAGATCTTCGGCGCCGGCATCCAGCCGCAGAATCCAGTCCTGTGGCTGCCCGTCCAGTGTGGCCTGCACACGCCAGGTATCGGCCGACGCGCCCGCGGTCAGGCGACGACAACGGCTAATCTCGACCTGCCCTGCCAGCCGTGCCGGCAAGACCTGCCCGATACGCTCTGCGGTAATGGCCATCAGCAGTGGCGGCCTACTGGCACACCCTCGACGATCTGATCCAGGTACTCCGACATGCCATAGCCGGTGAGCCCATCACAATGAAAGCGGCTCATGGCTTCGGTAATACGGGTATGACGCCACTCGCCGGCATCAGTCTGGCGGCGGTTACGCAGGGGAATGAGCGCCAGCGACTCCCCTTCTATCTGATACTCCCTGCCACTGACCGTACGCAGGGACACAGACTGGGCCGTCGCCTGATCGCGGCCATCGAGGGTGGACGACAGTGTTGCGGTTTCCACCAGATCGTACGCCGCCTCACTACCATCCCGGGTGTCGTACACCATGCCCCAGATATGCTGGCGACCGCTGGCCATCTGCACAATGGACACGTTGACGGCAAAGTCCTCACGGAACACCAGCGGCAACCAGCGATACCAGTACAGGTTTTGCCAGTAGCGCGGCCCCCAGGAATGATCGCGTAGCCCAAACCCGTTCAGGGCGAAGGCTTCACCATCGATCGTGACCTCACCCTGCCCTTTCATGTGCTGCTCGTAATGGCCGCGGGCAAAGGATTCGTCCGGGTCTTCCTCTATCGGGTTACCGTTATCATCCACCGCTTCGCCACCGTACACCGGCGTCATACCCGTGAAGGTGAGCGATGCACTGACCTTTACCCGCGGGTTATTGGCAAACGCCTGCTTGGGGTCTTCCATTTGCTGGGGATCATCCAGCAGGCAGGCCTCCCCCTGGTAATGCAGCTTCAGGGTTTTGAACGGCTCGACCACCTCGAAGCGCATGCCCCCGGCCTCCAGCGCCTCATTGCTGTCGATGGACACACGCCGGAACATGAAGGCCACGCGCCCGTCAGGAAGATAAAAACAGAACGACATTTCGGCGTGGCCTTCATTGGGCCGATTCCCGACACGAAACCAGCCACCGCAGGCCTGATCGTGATCAAACAGATTGATGTACATGCTTTCGTTGAAGTTGCTGGCAGCTTCAATGGGGTGCATGTATTCGTCTTCCGGTTCCAGCCGGATGTGCGCATTCTTGCCGAGATCCATTCCGTGTCTCCTGCGTGATTTTTTTCTTTCCCTCAGGGTGAAAGCTTCCCCTTCCATTTGCACTGACAAGGGCTGACAAACGCCCTTGGCGAATTGGTCATGTCACCACCGGACCGGCCCGCGTAGATTGAAGAAAAAAAGAGGGATCACACCCGATGGAAGAACTTCGCCAGCTACTGCTGCCCTGGTATCTACAAATCAAGTTTGTTCATTTACTTTTCGTGATGATCTGGAGTTTCAGTACGGCGGTGGCCTACACCTGGTACGTGAAATCGGCCTGGCTGGCCTGGCAACGCACCCCGGATGACCCCCACCGGCTGGAACGTCGCAACTGGACCATGGAACAGTTCGACCGGGGCGCATCGCTGGAACACATCGCCTTCCCGATCGTGCTGGCTACCGGCGCACTCATGGTATGGCTTACCGGTTGGGGAATGGACTCCCACTGGCTGATGGTCAAGCTGGCCATCGTCATCGGCATCTTCATCCCGGTGGAAGTGTTTGATTACTGGATTTCGCATTTCGGAGGCAGCAAGAAACAATGGCGCCTGAAAGGCGACATGAAACGCTATGAAAAGCTGATGCAGTGGCACTGGCTGTTCTTTCGCATCAGCACCCCGCTGGTGATGATTTTTATTCCGATGATTATTTACCTGGCGGTGACCAAGCCGGGGTTTTAGCTGTGAGCTGTGGGCTTTCAACAGCATAATCCGGGAGTGAGAGGTTGGGTCGTTCGTGCGCCCTAACATTTAACAACGGCTATCGCGCCGCCACCGAGCGTAGCGAATAACCGGCGTTCCTAAGAAGGGTATGGGAATGTTTCGTGTTGCGTGTTGCGACCGCAAAGCGGGCAAAAAAAAGCCAGGGGAAAACCCCTGGCTGGACTCGGGAGAGCGAGTTTAAAACCGGGAACGTTTAGCCGTCGATGAAACCGGCCAGACGTTGTTTGATGGTGGCATTACACTCGGTAATGATGTCATCAATAATTTCTGCACAGCTCGGGTAGCTGTCGATCAGGCCCTGAACAATACCGGAGGTCCAGATACCGCCATCGATTTCGCCAGAGGTCAGCGCGGCCTTGCCTTTCACACCGGCCACCAGATCGACGATGTATTCGAACTTCATGTCCTGACCTTTCTCACGCTCAATCTCGTTTACCTTGGTGGCAACGGCGTTCTTGAACACGCGAGCGGTATTGTTCAGCGGACGGAAGATCAGCGCGGTGTCCAGCTCGGACGCTTCGGCGATGGCCTTCTTCATGTTCTCGTGAACCGGCGCTTCTGCAGAGGCCAGGAAACGGGTCCCCATGTTGATGCCATCCGCACCCAGGGCCAGACAGGCGGCCATCTGGGCACCGGTACCAATACCCCCGGAAGCCAGCATCGGGATCTTCAGCACCTTGGCTGCGGCAGGCAGCAATACCAGGTTGGGAATGTCATCTTCACCGGGGTGGCCGGCACACTCGAAGCCGTCCACTGACACCGCCGCCACACCGACTTTCTCGGCCTTCAGGGCGTGACGTACAGAGGTACACTTATGAACAACCTTGACGCCCGCATCGGCAAACAACGGCATGAAGGGTTCCGGGTTACGGCCAGCGGTTTCGACCACCGGAATGCCGTTTTCACAGATCACGCGCGCGTATTCTTCGTAGGGAACCGGCTTGATGGTGGGCAGGATGGTCAGGTTCACGCCGAAGGGCTTGTCGGTCATTTCCTTGCAGCGCTTGATTTCCTTGTCCAGATCTTCCGGGGTAGGCTGGGTCAGGCCGGTGATGATGCCCAGACCACCGGCGTTGGATACCGCGGCTGCCAATTCGGCGTAGCCCACGTTCTGCATGCCGCCCTGTACGATCGGATACTGGATGCCCAGCAATTCGGTAATACGCGTTTTCATGGGTGTGTTCCCCTGCTGAATTCACAACTGCCCCACAGGGCGTGATGGCAGCAAGGTAAACAAGATGCGTATCAATCAGCAATGACAGGATTGTTCAGTGGCCCGGACAGTTTTGATAGCGGCGTCTCGCCAATCACATTAACTCGCTGTTTTCTCTCGCTTTAGGCCCCATTTTCCCTACACATCCTGTGACGCTTTCGTGCTCAACCTTGCAACCCCCGCAGCTGACGGCGGGCCACTGCCGGTGTGCTGCCGGTCCATTGGCGCCAGGCTCGGCTGAACGCGCTGTGCTCTGAAAACCCCAGCAGCAGGGCAATGTCCCCCAGCGTGAGGGACGGGTCGGCCAGGTAGTGGCGCCCCAATTGCTCACGGGTCCGGTCAAGCAGTGCGCGCCAGGTCAGCTGACGTTCCGCCAATCGACGCTGCAGGGTGCGTACCGACATGTGCAGCGTGGCCGCCAGCCGCGGCAGCGTGACCTTGCCTTCGGGCATCAGCCTCACCATGGCCTGTTGCAGGGCACGATCGAAGCTGTCGGAGTCCGGCAGCGCCAGCAGCATGGCGCTGGCCTGGCGGTCCAGCAGGCTGCGCATGCTGGGGTCGCTGTGCGGGAGTGGCAGGGTCAGCAGATGCACCGGGAACACCACCTGGGTCCAGGGTTGCGCAAAACGCACCGGGCAGCCAAAGAACGCCTCATGGGCGGCGCATGCCGTTGCCGACGGGGTGGCAAAGGGAAAATCCACCCCCAGCGGGGCAGGCGGATCGTCCAGCTGGCGACGCAGAAACGCCACCAGACTGGCGATGGCCACGGTGTCTGCCAACTCACCGGTGGAGTCCTCCCCCGACCAGCGCAGCATCATGGTGTCGCCCTCGGCATGCACCTCGACCAGATTCTGGCCGTAGAACAGGGATTCATAGCGCTGGTACGCCAGCATGGCTTCGCCAAGGGTCCGACAGGTGAGCAACAGGTACCCCAGCACGCCAACATGGCGCGGCTGAATCCGCGCACCAATGGCCAGCCCCGGTGCAGGCCGGCCCGGCCGTAGCGCCACCGCCTGCGCCAGCATGTCTTGCCAGAGTGGAATCGGCACCACATCGGCACTGCTACGGCTATCGAGCAAGGTACGCAGTTCAGGGGCCGGCAGATTCTCCTGGTCCAGCCAATCCGTCAGCAGCTGGATCCAGGCTCCGGTCACCCGCATGGGGGTTGCCATGGGCGATTATCCGTTTGTCGTTTGGCATCGATTGTCAAAAATACGGCATGCATCGTCAATACCTGCCGTCAGCTGCCGCCCATAATGCCTGCATGACAACAACGCATAACGGTGGAGGCCCCATGGTGCTGCTGGAATGGTTCGAGGATGTACTGCGTGAGAGTGGATTGATGCCACTGTGGGAAGCCGTTTCCCCCTGGCTGGCCCTGGACGAGCGGCAGTTGATCTTTGTGGTTGCCACGCCCGTGTTTATCGGCCTGTTCCTGTGGGAGTACCGAAAGATCCGCCATAACCCGGCACTGGCCAATGGCCGCGAGTCCCTGCTCAACTTCCTGCTAGGCGCGGGCTACCAGACCACCGAACTGTTGTTCGCCGGCCTTATCGCGTTCCCGGTCTATGCCTTTGCCTTCCACCACCGGCTCATGGACATCGAATTGAGCTGGGCGACGGCCTTGCTGTTGTGGGTGCTGGTGGATTTCTTCTATTACTGGTTCCATCGCACCTCCCATCGGGTGCGCTGGTTCTGGGCCGCCCACGTCACCCATCATTCTTCCGAGCGCATGAACTTCTCCACCGCCATGCGCCAGAACGCCACCAATATCTTCAATGGTGGCTGGCTGTTCTACGTGCCGCTGGCCTTCGTGGGTTTCAATCCGGTATGGATCGGGGTCTGCTATGCCCTGTCGCTGGTGTACCAGTACTTCATCCACACCACCCTGGTGGACAAGCTTCACCCGGCCATTGAAGCTGTCTTCAATACCCCAAGCCACCACCGTGTTCATCACGGCCGCAACCCGGAATACATCGATCAGAACTACGCCGGTGTCTTCATTGTCTGGGACAAGATGTTCGGCACCTTCGTGGAGGAAAAACAGGATTTGCCGGTGGAATACGGCATCACCCGCCCGGTCTACAGCAACAGCCTGATCGTCAACTGGTGCCACGAATACGCCGACATGTTCAAAGCCATGGCAAAACGCGGCCCCCTCACCCAGCGCCTGAAACACCTGTGGAAACCACCGGAGTGGGAGAGGGAAAGCAGTGAACAGTTAACCGTGAAAAGTGAATAGCTGCGCGAGCAACCTTTTCGGTTTTCAACGCATGAGGCCGCGCCCAACGTCTGGACGCGGCATCATGCGTTCTAAAACCCCAGGTCGCTTTCGCGACGCTGTTAACTATTCACTGTTAACTGTTCACTGAAGAAAGCGCCTGCCGATACATCCCCCACGCCATCACACCAGCCATCAGGTTGCCAAATGCCGCGCCCAGGGCGAGGCCGCCGAAGTCGCCGAGGTGGAAGCCCAGCCATAACAGCGGCAGGTAGCACAGGAACAGACGCAGGAAGGAAATCAGCATGGCACGCATGGGCCAGCCGAGGGCATTACTGGCTGAGACCACCAGCATGCAGACACCCAGCAAACCATAGCTGGGAGGCAGCCAGCGAATCAGCACGGTGAGGTAGGCCTGCACCGGGGCCGAGTCTACCAGCAGCCCGGCCAGCGGCCCGGCCAGGACCGCCAGCAACAGCCCCAGCAGCACCTGCCAACCCACCACCATGGCCGCGCCCACTTTCATCAGCCGTTGCACGGTGTCCCAGTCATTGCTGCCGTAGCAACGCCCCAGCCAGGGCGGCAGTGCCATGGTCATGCCCAGCACCAGAACGATGGAGAAGCTCTCCAGACGACTGGCCATCCCCCAGGCGGCCACCGCCTGGTCCCCACTGCGCGCCACCAGCGCGGTGGCCAGCATGGCCGCCAGGGGTGGCATCAGCTGGCTGATCATGGCTGGCCCGGCAATATGAAAAAACGGCAGGGCCGAGTCGCGCATCTGCTGCAACATGCCCTCACGTTGCACCCAGCCCTTGCCCTTCAGAGACAGCACCAGCAGCACGCCCCCCAGCGCAAACGCCAACAGGGTCGCCAGTGCCGCCCCCGGCAGACCGAAACCCTGCCACTCCCCCACCCCGAAAATCAGCAGCGGGTCGAGCACCAGATTGAGCAGGCTGGTGACCACCATCATCAGACCCGGGAAGCGGGTATTGCCGTGGGCCCGGAACAGGCTGTAGCCAAAATACACCACACCGCCCACCCACATGGCAGGCAATTGCAGGGCCCAATAGGGGCGAATCAACGTCTGGATTTCCGGCGACGCCCCCAACAGGGTGAACACCCGGGTCTGCACCAGCCACAACAGCGCCACCAGCAACCCCTGGAGCACGCCACCCCCGACCAGCACCAGCGCCCCCAGCCGGTTGGCTTCGGTCTGCTTGCCGGCGCCGATGGAGCGTGAAATCAGCGCAGCAATGGCGATGCCCACCCCCACCTGCACGCCGATCACCAGAAACGCCAACGGGAAGGTAAAGGACTGGGCCGCCAGCGGCGCCGTGCCCAACCGCGCCACAAAAATGCTGTCGACCAGATGAAACCCGAGCAACGACATCACCCCCAGCGCCATGGGCCAGGTCTGCTGCCACAACTGGCGGGCAAGCGCGGTATTGGAAAGAGAAGCAGTTGAGTTCAAAGGCACGCTCGGCGGGTGGTAGAGGGTAGGGGGAGACTAGCAGGGGTTCAGTGAACAGTTAACAGTGAATAGTGAACAGTTGCGCGAGCAACCTTTCCGGTTTTTCAACGCATGAGGCCGCGCGCGGCCTCATGCGTTCAACAACCCCAGGTCGCTTCCGCGACGCTGTTCACTATTCACTGTTAACTGTTCACTACCTTCAACCGCTCTTCCCATTTGCCGGTTTCCACCAGCTCCAGGAATTCATCACCGAGGCGCTCGCTTTCGGCGATGGCGGTTTTCCAGTATTGCTCGCGGCCGGCGTCGTCGCCGAGGTAATGCTTGAAGTCGGTACGGTCTGGCAGCTTGCCGTGGGGCAGGCTGGCCAGGTACTCGGGGGACGGCGAGACCAGCAGCATTCGACGCAAGCGGTGCGGGTCGCCGTTACGCCAACGCAAAGGCTTGTCGAACCAGCCGGGGATGACCCGGTCTGTAAAGTGCGGGTACAGCACAATGCCGTTGCTCTGGTAAGGCAGATCCAGGTGATAGTCGAGCATGCCACCATCGCGGTACACCCCTTCAGGCGCACCAGGAAACTCGGTGACGCCATCGAGCACCATGGGAATGGCAGCGCTGGCCAGCAAGGCAGCACGCAGGTTATCGGCGGACAGCGGGATACGGTGGGTGGTGAAGTCATTCAGCGGCCCCAGTGGCAACGGCGCGTCGCCACTGCACACCAGCCCCCGCTCCATGAACAGACCGGTGGCACGACGGCTGAACAGATTGGTTCCGATCAGGCCAGCCAGCCCCAGGCCCAGACCCAGCGGCCCCTGATGAGCCATCAGGCCACGGCTACGGATCACCACTATCACCAGCCGGTAATCGGAATGACGGAGAATATGCTGATCCCGGTCCTGCAACAGTTCGGACAACATGGCCGCGCAGCGGCGGGATACGTCCGTGGCAGTAATGCCCTTGGGGAAACGTTGACGGGTATAAAGCTCCGCCAGGCGGTCCAGCGCCGCTGCCGGGTCCTGACTCATGCTGATGGCGGCGAAACGCCAGCTGCCAATGGACGCACCGATCAAGGTCCGCGGCACACGGGCACGTGTCAGGAAGTCGCCGAACACGGCCTTGTCCAGGCCATTGATGCCCAGCGCCTTGGGGCCCCCTGCCGCCCCCGGCAACAGGTCCACATCCTCGGGGCGCAAGCCGTGTTCGCGCAGATGGGCAATCGCCTCGCTGCCAGCACGCAGGGTCAGTGAAGGTGCAGAGGAATGAATGGCGGCCACCCCGATCTCCCGTTCAGGCGTTGTCTGTGACGCCCGCATGGTACCGACAATCCGCCAGTTTGCGAAACCCGATTCCGTTATTCGTTTAAAAAACGTCCCAAAGCACGGGTGAACGCCACCGGCTGACTCATCAGTGGCACATGCCCCGCCTTGTCCAGCACCACATGGCGGGCACGGATATGGCGGGCAAACTCAGCCTGCCCGGCTGCAGGGTATAGCGGTGACAACGCTCCCGTGAGCACCGTAGCCGGAACAGGGAAGTTACCGGAGGTGGTGCGATAGTCATGGGTATGGGACAAGTACGCGCGCAGGTAGGCACGCAGATCCGCCACATCGGCCACCGGCAGCAGCCGGGCCCACATCCCGGACCAGCGCCGGGTGGACTGGTAGGCAGAGCGGAGTTCGGGCCGCCCTGCGACCTGGGAAAAGATATCCAGCAACTGCCCCAATACCGCCTCTCTCAGCCCCGTGGCAAGACGGTTGAGAGGGCCTGCGTCAGGGGCACCGTCCAACAAGGCCAACAGCGCTTCCAGCTGGGAAAAAAAACGCACCTGCTGGTCACCAAACAGCCCATAGGCCCAATCACTGCCATTGGCAATGCAGGGCGACTGATCGATGTGCAGGTAACGGCGAACCGGAGTGAAATCGCCATAGCCATGCCAATGGAGGCTGGTGGTGGCCCCCAGCGAATACCCCACCAGTGAGAAGTCACTCAGACCGAAATGGCTGACCAGGTCTTCCATATCCTGCATGTGATTATGAAACACATCAGGCTGGTTGAAACGCACCCGGGAAGAGCCACCCGCACCGCGAAAATCTGGCAGAAAGAATTGATAGCGCCGCGTAAACGGCAGTACAAAAGGCAGCCAGTCCCGGCCTTGCATGCCCAAACCATGCAGCATCAGCACAGGCTGACCACGGCCGATAATTCTTACCTGTAGTGATTCACCATCCCTGGCCGGGAAAAACGGCATCCCTTCCCCCCTTTGCGCTCTTATTGTGGTGTTGCTTTTTTGGTCGTGCCGTGGCGATCAGCCATACAGGCACAGGTACGCCGTATCTACCGCTACCTTTACCTGAAACTTGCTGTTGGCTTCCACTTCGAAGGTCTCACCGGCAGCAAAGGTCTGCCAATCGGTCGCGCCCGGCAGTTGCACCGTCAGGGCCCCGCTGACCACGGTCATCACTTCGTGCTGGCTGGTGCCGAATTCGTAATCGCCCGGGGCCATCACGCCCACGGTGGCCGGCTTGGTTTCGGTTTGAAAGGCAATGGATGCCACCTTGGCATCGAAGTATTCGTTGACCTTGAACATGGCAAACGCCTCCGTTGAATCAATGGAGGCGCGAGTATGCCAAAAGAGCGTGCCGGGCGCCGCTTATTTCCACTGTGTCGCGACTGCCGTGCCTTGCAGCAAGGTACGGGTTACCGGGGTCCTGGCGGCAATCTCCAGCAAGCGTTCTTGCTGGGCTACCTCCAGCTCACCACTGCAGTGAAGGGTGCGCTCAATATGCTCGCCCCCTTCTTCGTCCCGGTAAAAACGCAGGTCCACGTGGATCTCACCGAGCGACCAGCCCTTTCGCTCGGCATACATGCGTAAAGTGATCGAAGTGCAGGCCCCCAGGCTCGAGAGCAGCAATTCATAAGGGTTCGGCCCCTGGTCATCACCACCCAGCGCAGCACTCTCATCGGCACTCAGCTGATGATGGCGGGCATGGATCGCCTGCTGGTATTTGTGCGTGCTGTGAACGGCGACTGTTGCCATGCTGAGCTCCTGTCTGCGAGAAGATGAGCCACACCCGAGGGGGCGGCCTTTGCTTTGCGATCTGTGAGTACCATACTCCTGAAACAGGCTGCCGCGAACACACTGCCCTGGAGGTCACCATGAGCAATACCGGTCACGACGGTGAAGTGGTGGAATGCCCCAACCTCACCACCACCCTGACACTCAATGCCGTTGCCTCACGCCGGAGCATTCTCGGTAATGGCCTGCCCATCATTCGCCACCTGCCCAGTCGCACTCAACGATTGATCGGCCCCTGGTGCTTTCTTGATCACATCGGCCCCACCTCCCTCAATCCGGATAACGCGGTGGATGTGGGCACCCACCCCCATACCGGCCTGCAAACTGTCACCTGGCTATTCGAAGGCGCATTGCTGCACAAGGACAGCCTAGGGTATGAGCAAATCATTGAGCCCGGCGAACTCAACCTGATGACCGCCGGCTACGGCATCTGCCACTCTGAAGAAAGCCCGCCGGGGTTTAGCGGCCCCATGCATGGCCTGCAATTCTGGATTGCCCTGCCTGCCGAGCACGAAGACACCGCTCCGGCCTTTTCCCATCACCGTGACCTGCCCCAATGGGAACAGGACTGCGCCCAGCTTACTCTGGTTGTCGGCGAGCTGAACGGCCACCGATCCCCGGCCCAGGTCTTTTCACCGCTGGTGGGGGCGGACATCGTCGCTCGCGAAGGCGGCGAGTTGTCGCTGGCCGTGCCTGAGCACTTTGAGCTGGGATTGTGCATCAACGCAGGGGGGGCGACTCTGGAGGGATCCACACTGGAAACCGGCGAGCTCTACTATCTGGGGCAGGGACGGGATCGGCTACGGCTGTCGCTGGATCCCGGCAGCCGGCTCATGCTGCTCGGCGGTGAGCCCCTGAGCCAGCCGGTATTGCTGTGGTGGAATTTTGTGGGCCGCGACCAGACCCGGCTGGAAAACGCCCTCAAGGACTGGCAACAGTGGCCAAACACGCGTTTTGGTGATGTACCCGCCTACCAGGGCGGGCCCCTAAAGGCCCCCGCCCTGGACCCGACGGTGAGACTGAAAGGATGATCAGCCCGCATCCACTTCCTGACAGTACAGGGCGACACCCGTACTGTCCGGGGCGGGATGGGCAATGATCGCATCGTAGCTTCTGCCCAGCTGAATCGAACAGCTGCGATCCACCGCACTGGCTGCGCCCACCTGCAATGTCACGGTCAGCGTGGAGGATGATTCAGGCGCGCCGGTCTGGTAGCTACTGACCGCGCCGTAGTCCAACCCGGAGGCCAGGGTCGAGGCACCCACCGAAACGTCGATGTTCTGGTCTGCCTTGTCGGCCAGGGCATGAACAAAACGAACCCGAACCTGACCGGCGTCAACAGAGGCGGGGATCTGCTCATATGCCTTGAGCTTCGGCACTTGATCGCCACTGCCGGCCAGTAACCCCATCAGCACCAGGGTATAGTTTTCCCCGGCGGCAAGGGCAATCCCGGTGTCATCGACCAGAGTGGCAGTGGCGTTATTGATATCGAAAAGCACGGTTTCCGTATCCGACTCCAGCTTGAATGCCATGCCGTCTTGCTCGGTAGTCGAGTACTCACGGGCTTCAAACAGGGGCCCGGAAAGATCATTGCGAATAATCACATCGACAGTGGTGTCTTGCTGCTCATTGCCACTGCCACTCTGGTCGCCCAGTTGATTGTGGAAATAGATCCCGGTGCGCTCACGGAGAAACGATTCCACATCGTCATCACTATCACCGCCACACCCTGACAGCACCACCGTTCCGGCCAGTGCAAGCCAACCCCATTTCTGCATACGTCCTCCCAAATACTTGCGTTCTGAAGCGGCCATCGAGCTAACGATGAACCGAATTCGTTATTGTCGCAGGTAGGAAACAGAAATACGAAGAAAGTTCCAGCTAACCTGATTCAGCTATAGGGCTGGCAGTAAATCGAAATCTGATCATCGTCACTGTCAAAGCGCGTATAGGCGATGATGGCATCGTAGCTTCGGCCACTGCTGACATTACAGCTGACCTGGTCAATCAGGATACCCTGGGTCTGGTTGTTGACGTCCACTTGCAGGGTGCCACCCGCAGAGAGAGTGGTGTAACTGCTGGCGCTGCCATACTCCAGATCTGATGCAAGCTGCTGGGTGCCGCCGGGCAAGGTCACACTGAGGTCATCACCGGACAAGCGGGAAAGGGTATTGATAAAACGCACCCGAATCTGGCCACTGGCCACATCTACATCCTGGTAACGAAAACTTCTTAATTGGCGATTGTCGAGTGTCGTGTCCCCCATCATTACCACCGTATAGCGGTCACCGGCTACCAGCGTCTGGTTGATCGGCCCATTGATCAGTGTTGTCCCTGAACTACGGCCACGAACATCAAACTGGAGGTTTTCGTTGTCGTCATCCAGCTCGATCTGGTTGCTGCTGACATTACCCGATTCGGTATAGCCACGATCCTCGCTGAGGGGGGTATTCATGTCGTCCACATAAAAATCCACCACCACATCATCACTACTGCCGCCAGAGCTCTGGGTTAGCTGGTTGTGGAAATACAGGCGGGTGCTGTCGCCAAAGATATCCTCGTCTTCATCACAGCCGAAGGCAGACAAACCGGCGATGGAAGCCGCCAGCACCATGCGCAGAAAAATCACGGTCATTCACTCCCGGAGCGGTCTGACTGCTGTTCCAACAACGCAGCAGCAGGTTCGCCCTCATTGAATTCACGAATAAAGATACCCCAGAACGCCACAAACAACGCAGCCAGAAGGGGACCAAGAGCGAACCCGGTAATCCCGAACATGGCCAGCCCGCCCAGGGTGGAAAACAGCACCACGTAATCCGGCAACTTGGTATCCCGCCCCACCAGGATCGGACGCAAGATATTATCGACCAGACCGATCACGAAGATACCGTAAAGCAACAACACGGTAGCACTGATCACGTCACCCACGGCATACAGATACACCGCCACCGGCAACCAGATAAGGCCAGCACCTACCGCAGGGATCAATGACAGCACCGCCATCACTACCCCCCACAAAAACGCACCCGGAATTCCGAGCCACCAGAAGATCAACCCACCCAGGGCCCCCTGGGTAATGGCCACCACCAGATTGCCCTTGATGGTGGCACGGGTGACTTCGGCAAACTTGGCGAAAAGCAGCTTCTCGCGTTCATCACCCAATGGCAGGGCACGAATCAGCATGGCCACCATGGCGTCGCCATCACGCAACAGGAAAAACGCCAGATACAACATCAGGGCCAGGTTGAGGAAAAACTGGAAAGTATTCTGCCCCACGGCCAGTGCCCGTTTGGCAAGAAACTGTCCGGCGCCGGTAAAGGCCTGGACCGCCTGTTGTTTGATGCGCTCCAGATCAATATCAAAGCGCTCGGCCAACGCTTGTATCCCGGGAAACGCCTGCTTGATCTTGTCGACGTAGTCGGCCAGGTTGACCTCGCCACTCTGGACTTTCTGGAACAACCCGACCCCTTCTGTGACAAAAGACGTTGCCACGAACAACACCGGAATAATCACCAGCACCACGCACAGGGTGAGCGTTAACAAGGCCACCAGGTTGCGCCGATTGGGCCAGCGCGCCAGCACACGCTTCTGGAACGGATAGAAGATCACGCTGATGGCACAGGCCCAGAAAATGGGGGCAAAGAAGGGCTGCATCATCAGGGCAAATACCAGACTTACCCCAATCAATGAAAACAGAAATGCGCGGCGTTCCAGCTTGTCAGACGTCCCTGCCATGATTGAATCCTTGTTATGCAGCGGTCACCAGCAGACTGGTCCCCAGATAGGCCATATAGGCCACATACACCACCAGCAAACCGACCCCGTTGCTGCGGGTGATTTGCCCCTTGCGGCCCCACAGGCCAAAGCCCATCACAAACAACGCCAGCGTCAGCGCCATCATCAGGCCCCAGTCCCGCTGCAGCACACCGGGCTCCACCGCCATCGGGCTAATGGCACCGGCAATACCGACCACGCCGAGGGTATTGAACAGGTTCGAGCCTAGCACGTTGCCGAAGGCGATATCGTGTTCGTTCTTTTTCACCGCCGCGATACTGGACGCCAGCTCCGGCAGCGAGGTGCCAATGGCCACGATGGTCAGGCCGATGATCAGATCACTGACCCCAAGGCTCTGGGCAATGAACACCGCTCCCCACACCAGCAGCCGCGAGCTGGCCACCAGCAGGATCAGCCCTACCACCAGCCAGAACAGCGCTTTTTTCAAAGGTAACGGATGGTCGGCCAGATCTGTTTCCACCTCGCCACCGAGCACATCCCCCTTGCCGCTCATGGCCGCGTAGATCGACCACCCCATCAGCACCGCCAGCAGCGCAATCAGAATCCAGGCATCGGTGCGGGTGATATTGCCGTCGATGAGCTGGTAACCGGCAATCAGGGTAATCACGGCCAGAATCGGCAGCTCTTTCTTGAGGATCGCGGAGTTCACCGCAATGGGGCTGATTACCGCCACCACCCCCAGAATCAGGGCGATATTGGAAATATTGGAACCGTAGGCGTTACCCAGTGCCAGGGAAGGATTGCCTTCGAGGGCGGCCAGCGCCGATACCACCATCTCCGGCGCCGAGGTACCGAAACCGACAATCAGCATGCCGATCAGCAACGGCGGCATACCCGCATGGGCCGCCGTGCCCGCAGCCCCTTCCACAAATTTGTCGGCACTCCACACCAGCAGAATCAGCCCGCCAATCACGGCGGCAATGGCCAGCAACATCGGTACTCCTTGGGGTCATGTAGTCGTCAGGCTGGCACATTGTGGCAGAGAGCCGGGACAGAGGCACCCTTGAGACGCAAGTTTCGACAGGCCGAGCCGGCACGCTTGCCGGCCAGCGATGCGGCCCTGTTAACCCGGCATCGCTGGCAGGCAAGCTGCCCCAGAAATCAGCATCCCTGCCCCGGGGCCGTCACGACTCACACATGCTGATCCTTACCCGGCTTGATGCCATAGGCGAGGGTATACAGCACCGGGATCACGATCAGGGTCAGCACGGTGGCAAAGCCCAGACCAAACATGATTACCACGGCCATGGACTCGAAGAAGGCGTCGAACAGCAACGGCACCATGCCAAGGATGGTGGTAATTGCCGCCATGCAGACCGGCCGCACCCGGGAAATGGACGCCAGCACCACTGCCTCGAACGGCTCGCGACTCTCCATTTCGAGCTTGATCTGCTCCACCAGCACAATGCCGTTCTTGACCAGCATCCCGGACAGACTGAGGAAGCCCAACAGCGCCATGAAACCGAACGGCGCATTAAGCAGCAACAAGCCCAGGGTCACCCCGATAATCGCCAGCGGCACCGTGGCCCAGATCACCAGCGGCTGGCGCAGCGAGTCAAACAGCAACATGGTGATGATGAACATGAACAGATAGCCCATGGGCAGGCTGCCAAACACCGCCGCCTGGGCATCACTGGAGGCCTCATATTCGCCCCCCCAGGTGAGGGAATACCCCGGTGGCAGCTCCAGCGCTGCAATCGCCGGCCGAATCCGTCGCAATACCTGGTCTGCGGTTTCCTCACCCAGCACATCGGGCTCCGCCTGTACCGTCAGGGTACGCTTGCGATCGCGACGCATGATCAACGCGTTTTCCCATTCGGTCTCGAAGTCACCCACCACCTGACTAATGGGAATATAGGTGGAATAGACCGGCGACCAGACCTGCACATCGTTGAGATTATTGGCGCTTAACCGTTCATCATCCGGCGGCCGCGCCACAATCGGCAGCAACTTGCTGCCATCACGGTACAGGCCCACCGTGCGGCCGCTGAAGTTCAGCGCCAGGGTATTATCCAGATCCTCACGGCTGATCCCCGCCCGCCGGGCCTGGGCTTCCAGAAACTGCGGACGAATCACCTTTTCCTGCTGACGCCAGTCGTGGCGAATACTTTCCAGCGCGCCATCGTCGGCCATGATGGCCTGCGCTTTCAGGCCCAGCTCGCGCAACACCGTGGGGTCCGGGCCACTGAAACGCGCCTCGATAGAGGCCGCCGGGCTGGGCCCGATCATCAGCCGCTTCACCTTGGCAAACGCCTGCAGATGTTCACTGCGGATCAAGTCACGGGTCGCGGCCAGGGCCGGATCAATGCTGTCGCGGTCTTTCACTTCCACAATCAACTGGGCGTAACTGGGGTAACTTTTTTCCGGCGCGTAAGGCAGCATGAAACGGGCCGCCCCCTGACCAATGGTGGTGGTCACCTGGGTGACACTGTCCATCTCCAGTAACGAACGCTCCAGACGCTCGGATGCCTCACGGGTGGCGCGAATATCACTGCCCTGGGGCAGCCAGTAATCCACCAGGAACATGGGCGTGTTGGACGGCGGAAAGAACGCCTGCTTGACGAAACCGAAGCCCAGCACCGCCAGCACCAGCAACACCCCCATGCCGGACAGCGTCAGCACCCGGTGATGGATGGCCCGGTCCAGCAAGCGCCGGTACAAGACAAACACCCGGCCCTTGTAGGGATCCTCGGCTTCTCCATCTGCACCGCCCACATCCTTGTCACTGAAGAACTGTTCGGCGAAAAACGGCACCAGGGTAATCGCGGTAATCCAGCTTAACAGCAGGGAAATCAGCAACACCCAGAACAGGCTGTTGGTGTACTCGCCGGTGGCATCATCAGACAGCCCAATCGGAGCAAAGGCCATAATGGCAATCACTGTGGCGCCCAGCAGCGGCCAGACGGTCTGCTTGACCACCTCGCTGGCGGCCTGCAATTTGGACAGCCCGCGCTTCATGCCCACCAGAATTCCTTCGGTCACCACGATGGCATTATCCACCAGCATCCCCAGCGCAATAATCAGCGCCCCCAGGGAGATTCGCTGCAGATCAATGGCCAGCACTTTCATCACGATGAACGTGCCCAGGATGGTCAGCAGCAGCACACCTCCCATCAGCACCCCGGAACGCAAGCCCATGAACACCAGCAAGACCGCGATCACGATGGCCACGGCTTCGCCGAGATTCAGCATGAAGGCGCTGACCGACTTGTCCACTTCGTTGGGCTGGTTATAGACGGTGGCCAGCTCCATGCCGGCTGGGCGCTGGTATTCCAGTTCCGCCAAACGCTGGTCCACTCTTGCCCCCACGTCCACCACATTGACCCCTGAAGCGAACGAAATGCCCAGCGTCAGCGACGGCCCTCCATTAAAGCGATACAGGTGTCCCGGCACTTCCGCATAGCCGCGCTCGATGGTGGCCACATCCCGCAGGTACACCAGCTCGTCGGCCCCCGGGTCGGAGATAAGCAAATTCCCCATGGCCTGAACCGTGGGGAATTCACCAGTGGGGTAGATGCGGATGTATTCGTCACCCACCCGCACCTTGCCCGCCGGATTCACCGTATTCTGGGTCTGCAGCAGGCCGAAAATACGGTCAGGGCTGATGCCCAGTGAAGCCAGTCGGGTCCGGGAGATTTCCACCAGCACCTGCTCTTCACGCTGACCGCCAACCACCACCTTGCCGACCCCTTCCACCAGCACCAACTCGCGGGTCAGGTAGTCCGCGTAATCCTGCATGTCTTGATAGCGGTACCCTTCGCCGGTAATGGCCAGCAGAATGCCGTACACATCGCCAAAATCATCTATTACCTGAATGGTGCCTGCGCCCGGGGGTAGCTGGCCCTGCAGGTCGGTCATCTTGTGACGCAACTCATCCCAGATCTGCTTGAGCTGACTGGCCCGATAGCGCGGTTTCATTTCCACCTGCACCTGGGACAGGCCATTGCTGGAAATGGAGGTGACGTTCTTCACGTAGGGCAAGCTCTGGATGGCACGCTCCACCGGCAGCGTCACCTCCTCTTCGACCTGGCGAGGCGAAGCCCCCGCATACTGGGTGATCACCATGGCAATCTTGAGCGTGAACTCCGGGTCTTCCAGCTGCCCCAGGCGGGTGAAACTGATGGCCCCGCCGACCAACAGAATCAGGGTGAACAGCCAGCTGACCACCTTGTGGCGGATGCTGTACTCGGCGATGTTCATCACTTACAGGCCCCGCTCTTTCACCAGTTCACGGACCGCCTGTCCATCCTTGAGATGGTGCACCCCGGCGCTGACAATACGGTCACCGGCGGCCAGACCGTCAGTGATTTCGACACCGTCACCCACGACCTGTCCCAGCGTCACGCCAACGGCAGAAACCGTTCCGGCGTCCGCATCAAACAACCAGACAAAGGCGCCGTCTTCACCGTCCTTGTTGAACACCGCCTCCACCGGCACCTGGGGCCAGGTGGTGGACTCACGCATGATCTGGCTGAGGTCGATCGCCACATCCACACTCATGCCTGGCAGCACCATGATGCCGTCCGGGTTGGGCATGGTCAGGGTGATGATGTAAGTCTGGGTGCGATCGTCGGCGCTGGCCTCATGTTCCTTGTAGCTGGCCTTGAACACCTTGTCCGGTGCGCCCTCAAAGCGCAGGTCCGGCTGGTAATCATCTCCATCCTTTTTAAGGTTGGTAAAGAACCGCTCCGACACCGCAAATTCGATATCGATGTTCTTGTTGCCTTGCAGGTACAGGATCGGCTCCTTGGCCTGCACAAACTGGTAATTTTCCACGTGGGTGCGGGCAACCGTGCCGGCATAGGGCGCTCTCAGCCGGGTATAGTTCACGTTGTCCCGGGCCAGACTCAGTGCCGCTTCCGCCTGACGTCGCTTGGCCTGGATTTCATCGAACTGGGCCTCGGAAATCACCCCACGCTCATGCAGGCTGATGCTGCGCTGGTACTGACTGTTGGCCAGATCATACTGGGCCTGACGGTCAGCCAGCTGGTTGCGGAAGTCCGCCGGATCCAGCGCCGCCAGCAACTGCCCTTTCTTGACCTCTTCACCGGCGCGGACCGGAAACTTCACCAGCTGCCCGGACACCCGAAACGCCAGCTCAGAGCCTTCGGTGGCCACAACCTTGCCCGGGTAATGGCGCAATTGCCCTTCTGCGGTACTGTCCACCGTAAAGAGTTTCACCGGCTGGGGCTGTGTAGCCACTGTTTCCGGCTCATCCGCACATCCCCACAGCGCCAGGGTCAGACCCAGCAATGCCCAGACACGTTGCATGTTGCTCTCCCGAATCCTTGTTTGGTACTTGTGAGTACCATTATCACACAGCTTGTTGGTCATCCGTGAACAAACTTCAACTCAGGCTAACCATTGTGGCCCGTGATGAATGTGATGTCTTTGTTGACTCGAGTGACTCGGGACGCGCAGACACCTGGGCAGGCTGGGTGGCGTACCAGAAAAAAGAAGGCCGGCAGATGCCGGCCAAGGGGGGAAGAGGGTTGGCCCTGTACCACCACATCCAGTGGCGGCCTTGGGCCGGACGGTGAGCGCATCACGCGTCATTGGGCTGCCTCGATAGGCAATGACTACATGATAGCCACCAGCTATTCAGAAAAACATTTGATTACCACTATCCCGGCAATCAGATCTGACTATCAGCCCAAATGGGCAGATAGCATCCACGCAGCCTTCTCGTGGATCTCGATACGGTCACTGGCGACTGCACCCGAGCCCTCATCTTCATGCTCTGCTGCCAGCTTCAACACCCTGTTGGCCCGTTCGGCCACAGTGCGATGATCCGCCGCCAGCTCCTTGATCATGTCACTGGCTGCCGGGTCTCCATCGGCATCGTTCACGGTGGACAGCTTCGCAAATTCGCCATAGCTGCCCGGCGCCTTCCAGCCCAGGGCACGAATGCGTTCGGCGATGGTGTCCACGGCTTCGGCCAGCTCCACGTACTGCTCTTCGAACAGCAAATGCAGGCTATGGAACATGGGGCCGGTCACATTCCAGTGATACTTGTGGGTCTTCAGGTACAAGGTGTAGCTCTCGGCCAACAGCTTGCTCAACTCTTCTGCCACTTGCTTGTTGTGCTCGATCATCCTGTCCTCCATCTGCTTGATCAGAATCTGGTTGGGCCAGGCTGGCCCGTACCCAAGCCTTGATGTCAGCAACCCCTCTTTTCAACCTGGCATGAAAAGGGTTTTACGATGACTTTACGAAAGGCTGTCCGAAATGGCGCTTTACAGGGGGTTTTGCCTCTCGGCATCATGCAGACTCTTTTCCTGAAACGTTTCACCGATCATCGCCAGAGGGCCTCAATGGCTGCCACCCCGACCCCGGAACCGCCCTACTCGATCCTTGAAGAATGGTTGAATGGACTGACCCACGGCATTGGGGTGGCGCTGAGCATCGCCGGTACCGTGGTCTTGATCGTCGCCGCCAGCATGATGGGCGATCCCTGGAAAATCGTCGGGTTCAGCATTTTTGGCGCCAGCCTGATTTTGCTCTACAGCGCCAGCACCCTGTACCACAGCCTGCGCAGCCCAAAACTGCGCGCGGCCTTCAAGATGCTCGACCACTGCGCCATTTACGGGCTGATTGCCGGCACCTACACCCCCTTCCTGCTGGTGAACCTGCGCGGCCAGACGGGCTGGATTCTGTTTGCAGTGATCTGGGCGCTGGCGCTCACCGGCATTGGACTCAAGGCCCTGTACGGCCACCGCTTCAAGATGCTGCGCGTCGGCATTTACCTGGCCATGGGCTGGCTGATCCTGTTTGCCTCCAACGATCTGACCACCAAGCTCAACGACACTGGCTTCTGGCTGGTTCTGGCGGGCGGTATCACTTATACGGTAGGCGTGGTCTTCTACCTGGCGGACCGCATCATCCCCTTCAACCATGCTATCTGGCACCTGTTTGTCGTCGGCGGCAGCGTCTGCCATTTCTTTGCCATGTACTACGGCGTACTGCCATTCGAGCCTGCCGCGACATGAACCGCTTCGTCCCCAGTGCCTTGTCTCCGACACATCAAATAATATATATTATTTGATAATGTATTATGTTTAGTACCGAAAGGACTGTCATGCAACCCGATCCCGCCCTGCTGCGCACCAACGCCTGCGCCGCCAGCCAGATGCTCAAGGCCCTGTCTCACCCCGACAGATTGATGCTGCTCTGCCAACTGGCCGATGGCAAGGAACGCAGTGTCAGCGAACTGGAAACGCTGACGGCGCTTTACCAGCCCTCGCTATCCCAACAACTGGGAGTATTACGACGGGAAGGATTGATTGCCCCCCGCCGTGAAGGCAAGCAGATGTTTTACCGGGTCGCCGATACCCGCGCACTGGCCATTTTGCACACCCTGTACCAACAGTTCTGTGCGGAAACGGAGACAACGCCATGACCATTGACTGGCAGGCCTTTACCCCCTGGAGCGCCCTGGGTGGTGGCGCCCTGATCGGGCTCTCCGCTGCCTGGCTATTACATGCCAATGGCCGCATCGCAGGCATCAGCGGTATTGTCGGCGGACTGCTGCAACGGCCCGCCGGTGACCACGGCTGGCGGCTGGCCTTCATTGCTGGCCTGTTGACCGCCCCGCTGGTCTGGACGCTGTTTGCACCACTGCCTGCGCTGGTGATCGACGCAGACTGGCCCGTGTTGGTCATCGCCGGGCTGGTGGTCGGTATCAGCACCCGCTACGGCGCCGGCTGCACCAGCGGTCACGGGGTGTGTGGCCTGTCGCGGCTGTCACCACGATCGATGGCCGCCACCGTCGCCTTCATGGCCAGCGGCTTCGTGACCGTCTATGTGATTCGTCACCTGTGGGGAGGCCTGTAATGCGGGGCCATCATTTTGCAGCGTTTATCGCCGGGCTTGCCTTCGGGGTCGGCCTGCTTCTCGCCGGCATGGCCAACCCCGCCAAGGTGCTGGCCTTCCTGGATCTCGCCGGTCACTGGGACCCGTCTCTGGCACTGGTCATGGGCGCCGCCATACCGGTATCAGCCATGGGCGTGTACCTGGCCCGTCAACGCAGCGCCCCCTTCTTCGCGCGGGCATTTCAGCTACCCACCCGTCGCACACTGGACAAACGACTGGTTCTTGGCGCCCTGGGATTTGGTATTGGCTGGGGGCTGGCCGGGTTCTGCCCGGGGCCGGCGCTGGTCGCGTCAGGCACCGGCAGCGCCAAAGCCATGATCTTTGTCGCCGCAATGCTGAGCGGGATGTTGATCTTTGAGGGACTGGAGCGTCGCAAGGCGAGTCCCTAGCAGGGGCAAGGACACTATGTCCAATATGGCAGGCTGAGGGCTTGACCTAGAATCAGCGGGAACGGTGAACATTGATCGGGCAAGGTGCCCGGCTCTGTTCTGCGTCTCCACTGCCTTGAGAGAGCACACACCATGAACTGGGTCCCGATCATTCTGCTCGTGTTCAAGCTGGTCGTATTCGGCGTCGGCATGTTCTTCGCCATCAAGTGGCATTACGACCAGGACAAGAAACTGAAGAAGCAGGCACGCTCCCCTGCCGTTGCGAGAGAGGAGCGCGACGCAAGACGCTGATGCCTACAGCAGCTTCTCGATGTCCTTGCGGATCGCTTCCGGCTTGTCGGTGGGGGCATAGCGCTTGATCACCTTGCCCTCCTTGTTCACCAGAAACTTGGTGAAATTCCACTTGATGCCCTTGCTGCCCAGCACCCCTGGCGCTTCCTGTTTCAGGTAGGTGTACAACGGGTGGGCGTTGTCACCATTCACATCGATCTTGTCGAACATGGTGAAACTGACGCCGTAGTTTTTCTGACAGAACGCCCCGATTTCATCCGCCGCGCCCGGCTCCTGCTTGCCAAACTGGTTACAGGGAAACCCGAGGATCTCCAGCCCCTTGTCCTTGAGGTCGTCATAAAGGCCTTCCAGCCCTTCAAACTGCGGCGTGAAACCGCATTTGCTGGCGGTATTCACAATCAGCATGACCTTGCCCTGGAAATCAGCCAGGTTTTTCTCATCGCCACTCAAGGTGGTAGCAGAATAATCGTAGATCCCCATCGTTTCTCCGTTTCCCTGTTTTGCCGGATACCGGCGGTTACTCTGAAAGCGCGTTAATGACCGCCCGGGCCACCGCCTCACTGGACTGTGGATTCTGGCCGGTTACCAGCTTGCCATCCGTGATCGCGTGCGCAACAAACTTGTCAGCCAGATCCAGTGTTGCCCCCAACTCTTCCAGTCGGGTGGCCAACAGGAACGGCATCACTTCATCCAGCCCGACCTCACGCTCTTCCTCGTTGGTGAAGCAGGCAACGGTACGGTTCTGTACCAGCGGGGAGCCATCTTCATTACGCAACCCCACCAGCGCCGCCGGGCCATGACACACCGCGCCCAGCAGGCCGCCATCCGCCCAGGTACGCTCCATCACCGCGGCCACCAACGGATTATCCGGCATATCGAACATGGCGCCATGGCCACCCGGGACAAAGACACCGCTAAAACCGTCTTCCCAGACATCCTCCAGCGCACGGGTATCCTGCAGCTGATCGATCGCCTCGCTCCATTGCGTCTTCTGGTCATCATCGGGAACCGAGTTCGGGTCCACCGGGATCTTGCCTCCGCGAGGGCTGGCCACCACCAGCGGCACCTGTTGTTCCCGGAACAGCAGATAAGGGACGGCGAACTCCTCCAGCCACAGCCCTGTTTGCTGCCCCTGCCCCATCTGGGATGCGCTGGTGACCAGCATCAGTAACGGTTTATCCAGACTCATGAAGATCTCCCTTGCCGTATATTCTGTTCATCACAGCACCGCCCGTGGCAACATGCCGTGAGTGATTACCGTGGGACTTTGCCACGCGTTTCTCAAGGGATAACCGAGACTTTTACAATATGGATTGGCACGTACTGTTGAACAAGGCCCGCCTGGGCGGACGAAGCGCCAAGGACGAAAGCGGCCGTACCGCCTTCCTGCGTGACCATGACAAGATCATATTTTCCGGGGCCTTCCGCCGGCTGGCCCGCAAGACCCAGGTGCACCCGCTGGCCACCAACGACCATGTCCACAACCGCCTGACCCATTCCCTGGAAGTGTCGTGCGTTGGCCGCACCCTGGGTATCCGCGCCGGTGAGCGGCTGCATAGCAAGCATTTGCTCCCCGACACCATCAGTGCCACCGACTTCGGCGACATCGTCCAGTCTGCGTGTCTGGCCCACGACATTGGCAACCCGCCGTTTGGGCATACTGGCGAGCGCGCCATTCGCGCCTGGTTCCAGGAACGGGGTCAGCACTTTCTGGACCTGCTACCGACACGCCAGCAAAGCGACCTGACGTTTTTCGAGGGTAATGCCCAGGGGTTTCGCATCCTCACCAAAAGCGAATATCACCAGTATGACGACGGCATGCGTCTCACCTACGCCACGCTCGCCACTTTCCTCAAGTACCCCTGGCTGTCTGCCGATGCCTCGGAGAGTAACAAACCCGGCAAATACAGCGCCTTCGTCTCAGAAGCATCCGCTTTCCAGGAAGTGGCAACGGCAACCGGCCTGCGTGAACTTTCCCCTGGACGCTACTGCCGCCATCCGCTGGCTTACCTGATGGAGGCGGCAGATGATTTCTGCTACGCCATCATTGATCTGGAAGATGGTCTGGAAATGGACCTGCTGCACTGGGATGAAGTCTACGCCTTGCTGCAGCCTGCTCTCCCCGATACCCGTGAGGTCAGCGAACTGATTCATTCCGACCTGCGCGATGGCCGCAAGGCGGCGCTATTGCGCGGCAAGATCATCGAGCGATTTATTGAAGCAGGGGTCGAAGCGTTTGTCGCCAACCATGAACGTCTGTTACTCGGCCGCATGGAGGGGGATCTGATCAGCCATTGCGAACCGGCGGTGCGGGATGTAGTGGAGAACGCCAAACAACTGGCCCGCTCAAAAGTGTTCGAGCATCCCCGCAAGATCGAACTGGAAATTGGTGCCTTCGAAGTCATGGGCGCCCTGCTCGACGGGCTGATCGAAGCCGCCGTATCCCACGCTCGTAACAGTGCCAGAAACTATCGCCATGAACGCATCATCGATCTGATTGGCCGTCACAGCTTCCCCGATAATCTGGAACAATTACCGGAGCAGGAAAGGATCTATCAATGCATCATGCGGGCACTGGATTTTCTGGCGGGCATGACAGACAACTACGCCACTTATCTGGCTAAACAGTTTTCGGGAATGGCGGAGACGCGTTACTAACCCGAAAACGCCCCCTCTACACAAAACGAGACGCTCTACGGCTACTTCCAGGACACAAAAAAGGGGGCAAATGCCCCCTTCCTCGTTCAGTTTCAATGCGGATTATTCCACCACGGGCAAACGCACCCCGATAGCGATTGAATGCTCGTAATCACTATTGGTGCCGTACTCGTCGCTCTCCTGCTCAATAGAAGAACTCGTCAGAATAATCAGCTCTCCATTCATGGAAACCAGGAAATCCTCACTGTCTTCTTCTTCCGGGAACGTCACGGCGAGCACGTTGCCATCCAACGACCAACTACCCTGGTTAGTGAATGTCTCGGGGCCATCAACAAAGTCATCTACACGGTGCTCACAGACAAACGTATCAGGCTGGGTTTCTTCGCAATCATCTTTGTCCAGACCGATTTCCCGACCCGCTTCCTGCCATTGCTCAGACAGGCTGCCATCCTCGTTGAACGTAATCACGCTGGTACCGCCAAAGCCCTCAAGATAGCCAGAACTATGGGGGCTCAAGGCGTCATGATGGGTACCGATAATATTGCCCACAAACATTACCTTGTAAGTGGAGCCCGCAATCTTGTCTTCCAGGGAACCGCCGGTGCCAGCTGCATCCTCCAGTGCGCTAATACGCTCATTATTGTCATTGATCGCAGAAACAAGCGCCGCAAAGTTGCCGTTCACCTCGCTCGCCAACGCCGGGGTGTTGGCGTTGAATTGCGTTACATCCCCTTCAGTCACTTCCGAAGCCATCGCATTGGCGCTCAGCACGGCGGCGGTGAGGCCAGTCAGAATCATCTTTTTCATGTCTCTTACCCTCTAAGGTTATGTCCTTTAACCAATGGCCTCACTGCCAGTTGGCTTGATCCCAGTTAAATTCGTTCCAGAACGCGCCGGTTGGGCCCGAACCGTCTTCCACAAAACTCACCACCACCTCACAGTCCGCAACAATCTCACCGGTGGTATAGGTTGTGCCGTCCACATTCAGGGAGCCGCCACAGCCACTGATGGTATTGACCTCATAGCCTTCACTCGGGGTGACCGTCAGCTCCCTGACATCGCCGTGCCCCACACCCTCCAGGTTCTCGCCGGAAATCATCCCGTTGTCACCCTGTACCGTGGCGGTAACGGTGTAAGTCTTCTCTTCGAAGGTCGCTTCCACTGAACAGGCAGCAGTAATGGTGGATGTGGTAAAGGTGTTGCCCTCAAGTGTCCCCCCACAACCGGTCACACCGGTCAGCTGATAGCCTTCATCTGCGGTCACCGTGAATACCTGGCTATCGCCGTGGTTAACCATGGGGTTGGCTGGCGAGAAGCTGCCATTGGCTGCGATCGTGGTTACCTGGTATTGCAGCGGATCGAAAGTCACTGCCACGGAACAATTGCCTGTGATGCCCGCAGTGGTGTAAGTGCTGCCTTCCAGGCTGCCGCCACAGGTGCCACCAACGGCGCCAATCTGGTGCCCTTCGTCAGGCGTCAGCGTAAAGCTGGCCGAACTACCATGCTCAACCGTTGCACTGGATTGCGAGGCGGTGCCATTGCCCGTGACTTGGGCAGTGACGGTATAGCTCATCAGACTCAGTACCGCTTCCACCTGACAGGCTTCATTCACCGGGCCAACGGTGTAGCCACCATTCTGGCCGGTAGCAGCAACCTCACAGGTATCCCCAGCCACCGAGTCCACCTGGTAGCCCATCATCGCAGTCAGTGTCAGCGAACCATTCTGGCCATGGCCTACCGTCAGCGAATCAGGATCAAAACTCCCTTCACCCACGACATTGGTCGTTACCGCATATTGTTTCAGGGCAAAGCTCGGGGTGAGAGTACAGGCTGCCGTGATCGGCCCCGTTGTGTAGGTGGTCCCTTCAAGCGAACCCCCACACCCCTCTACGCCCAGCAGGTCATAGCCTTCATCGATACTGATCTCGAACTCGGTGCTGTCACCGTGATCCACCAGCGCCGAACCGGGCAGCACCGCGCCACCCGTCACCGAAGCTGTGCTCACTTCGTATTCATTAATGACAAACGATACAGACAGACTACAGGTGGCCTCGATGGCATCGGTGGTAAAGATCCCGCCCTCCAGGTCCCCGTCACAACCTGTCACCGTATCAATGCTGTAACCGGTGTCCGGTGTAATGGTGAAGTCGACCGTGGCACCGCCCAACACCGACACCGACGCCGGCGACACGCTACCGTTGCTACCGGCTGCAGCGGACAGCGTGTAGCTAGCGACACCAAGCTCTTCATTCTCGGACGCGTAGTCGTTGATCGCATCCACCAGATCACTGCTGCTGGTATCTGGCAGGGTCCCGGCATTGTCACCGATGGTGATATTGCTCCCGTCCTTCTTGCCATCCACGACGCCATCGGAGGCATCCTCAATGAGCGCAATCACGGTTTCAAACGGGTCGGTAGAGCCGCTCAGGGTGTTCGCCTGGGTAGAGAGCCCTCCCAGCACCGCAGCGTACTGCTTGGCGGCGGCATCATCGCCGCTGGTTGCAGGAACGGTAGTCAGCGGATCGAAAGACACCCCCAACACGTCGTCAAGCACATCACGACCTGCGTTGACGCCATCATCCAGGGTTGCTTCCGCGTTGGCCGCCAGGTGCTCACGGGCGGCCCGCACCAGCAACTCGCTCACCGGCGTTACCGCTGCAGTCTCCGCCCCTGCGGGGAGGAACGAGTTCAAACTACCCGCATTGACGGTGGCGCCTGTGGCTTCATCCTCATAGGTGCCTCCTGACGCCTCGATCAACAGTGGGCGAGCCACCGAGTCCGGAATCGTCACGGACCAGCTGCCATCCGCCGCGGTGGTGATCGGACCGGCGACCGCGTCCCCGGTCTTGTTGCCTGTGGCATCCATGCTGTAGAGGTAAAGTGTTGCGCCAGCGACAGGCCCCTTGGTCACGGCACCGTCCACGCTGGACTTTGCAGACGGCGTCGACGAGGCATCGCCACTGCTGCCTCCACCGCCGCCGCATCCGGCGATGGCAATGGCCATCGCCAGGCTGGCGATTCTGAATGTTCCCTTCATGTGTGATATCTCCAATCACCCCGATTGACGTTGCCCAATCATTAGAAGGGAGTCATATACCGTGCGCATCACCCATATGGGGTATGCACTGCAGTACCGGCCTTAAACCGCTAACAGAATCAGGGGGAAGGAGGCAGCGACAGCTGTTCGTCGAGCACATTGAGGAAAAGTTCGAACTGGTAGGGAAAGCGCCAATCATCCTTGCGTAATTGCGCCGGGGAATACCACCCCATGGCGCTTACCTCCAGCCGTGATGACTCCGGCACAGGGAGAGGAGCGTTGACAGTCTGCGCGTCTGCGGGATAACAACGATAAAGATGAAAACCGTTCTTCATCACCCGTACACGCGGCCCGACCACCACCTCAATCCCTGTCTCTTCACGGGTTTCCCGATAAGCGGTGCACTGTGCCAGTTCACCGGCCTCCAGCGTCCCGCCCGGCACACCCAGCTTGCCGCCCCAGCGATGTGTAATCAGCAACACCTTGTCGTCCTGAACAATCAGACAACCTGCATTGGCACGGCGATCATCCTCTTCACCCGGCACGCGCGGGCAATCCGCCAGGGCCCCAAACGCGGGCAGCAGAAGCAGGGCAACGATGATCAAACGATTGAGGGTCATGAGGACAGCCTGACGCTTTCAAATGACGCTGTCATGGCATTTTGCTGGCTGTTTTTTTGGGGGGGGAGGGCTAATCCAGCGCTCTGGAAGAGTGAACAGTTAACAGTGAATAGTGAACAGCGAAAACGACACCCGGTTTTCAAGCGCCTGCACTCGCTTAAACAGTAGTGCGCGGCCTCAGGCCGTTGAGTAAGCCCAATACGCTAACGCGCAACTGTTCACTCGGACAACCTCAACACCTA